>OBZI01000289.1_pt1 | contig 31725 bp, 29 predicted proteins | sample 1476911 | NCBI WGS metagenome assembly OBZI01 (sample SAMEA2580238, study PRJEB22360) | human gut metagenome | biome: human gut; feature: human-associated habitat; material: faeces | place: Denmark | collected 2008/2010 | reverse complement strand
CCAACACGTATGGGTTTGCTTTTGAAATCCAAACCAACAAAGCCAATAATCTCGTTCAACAAATCTTAGAATTTGGTGAAGTACGCCGTGGTTTACTCGGTATTAAAGGTGGCGAATTAAATGCAGATTTAGCAAAAGCCTTTAATGTCAGTGCGCAACAAGGTGCATTTGTGAGTGAAGTTATCCCAAATTCTGCTGCAGAAAAAGCTGGCTTGAAAGCGGGTGATGTGATCACTGCAATGAATGGTCAAAAAATCTCAAGCTTCGCCGAAATGCGAGCTAAGATTGCGACCTCTGGTGCAGGTAAAGAAATTGAACTCACTTACTTACGTGATGGCAAAACTGACAACGTAAAAGTGACCTTACAAGCGGACGATGGCACGCAAACAGCAAGTAAAACAGAACTTCCAGCACTAGATGGTGCAACCTTAAACAACTATGATGCAAAAGGTGTTAAAGGTGTAGAAATTAGTAAAGTACAGCCAAATTCAATGGCAGCACAACGCGGTTTAAAATCGGGTGATATCATCATCGGCATCAACCGTCAGCCAATTGAAAGTACTCAAGACTTACGCAAAGCGCTAGATGAAAAACCATCTGCCGTTGCACTCAATATCTTACGTGGTAAAAACAACTTCTACTTATTAGTGCAATAAAATAAAAAAGAGCGGTTAATTTGACCGCTCTTTTTCTTTATTCAGATATCATAAACTGCTCTCTCAATTGATGAAGTTGATCACGTACAGCAGCGGCTTTTTCAAATTCGAGATCTTGAGCAAATTTATACATTTGTTGTTCCAATTTCTTAATTTGTTGTTGGAATTCTTTGGCTGATTTAGGCGCATTGTAAAGTGCGGTCGGTTCAGCAGCTGTTTTTCCACGCTGTTTCGATTTGGCTTTTTGATTTGCACCTTGACCAATATCTAATAACTCGCCGACTTTCTTATTCAATGCCTGTGGAACAATGCCGTGCTCTTCATTGTATTTCATTTGTTTTTCACGACGGCGATTCGTCTCGGTAATGGCTTTTTCCATAGATTTAGTAATGCTATCAGCATACAAAATCGCTTTACCATTTAAGTTTCGGGCAGCTCGACCGATGGTTTGGATTAAGGAACGTTCTGAACGCAAGAAACCTTCTTTATCCGCATCTAAAATCGCCACAAGAGAAACTTCAGGAATATCCAAGCCCTCACGTAACAAGTTGATACCAACCAATACATCAAACTCGCCTAAACGTAAATCACGAATAATCTCTACACGCTCAACGGTATCAATATCTGAATGCAAATAACGCACACGAATGCCATGCTCATCTAAGTAATCCGTTAAATCTTCCGCCATTTTCTTCGTCAGCGTTGTCACTAAAACACGCTCATTTTTGTCTGCTCTTTGACGCGCTTCAGACAGCAAATCATCCACTTGAATAGATACTGGACGAATTTCAATTTGCGGATCAAGTAAGCCCGTTGGACGTACCACCTGATCGACAATTTCACTGCCTGATTTTTCCAACTCATAAGGGCCTGGTGTCGCAGAAACGTAAATCGTCTGTGGCGCTAAACGCTCAAACTCTTCAAAGCGTAATGGACGGTTATCCAATGCAGAAGGCAAACGGAAACCATATTCCACCAAGGTTTCTTTACGAGAGCGGTCACCACGATACATCCCACCAATTTGCGGTACAGTCACGTGTGATTCATCAATAATCAAAATCGCATCAGACGGCATATAATCAAACAATGTCGGAGGCGGTTCGCCTTCATTTCGACCAGAAAGATAGCGTGAATAGTTTTCGATGCCTGAGCAGTAGCCTAGCTCGTTCATCATCTCAATATCAAATTGTGTACGTTGGGTAATGCGCTGCTCTTCCAGCAATTTATGTTCCTTGATGAAATATTCACGGCGTTGCACAAGCTCCGCTTTGATTTTTTCAATGGCATCTAAAATACGCTCTCTTGGCGTCACATAGTGGGTTTTCGGATACACCGTAAAACGCGGAACAGCACCGAAACTTGTGCCAGTTAACGGATCAAATAAACTTAAACGTTCAATTTCATCATCAAATAATTCAATTCGTACCGCACGATCGTCAGATTCCGCAGGGAAAATATCAATCACTTCACCGCGCACACGGAATGTACCACGCTGAAAGGCTTGATCATTTCTTGTATATTGCAATTCCGCTAACTTCGCTAAAATCTGACGTTGGTCGATAATGGCTCCTTGCTGTAAATGCAACATCATCTGCAAATAGCTATCCGGATCGCCCAAACCATAAATCGCGGATACAGACGCTACTACGATAGTATCTCGACGTTCTAAGAACGACTTAGTAGCCGAAAGACGCATCTGTTCAATCTGATCATTAATTGAAGCATCTTTTTCGATAAAGGTATCACTACTCGGTACATAAGCTTCCGGTTGATAGTAATCATAGTATGAGACGAAATATTCCACTGCATTTTCTGGAAAAAACGTTTTCATTTCCGCATAAAGCTGAGCAGCAAGGGTTTTATTTGGGGCTAGCAACATCGCTGGGCGATTTAATGTCGCAATGACATTCGCTATTGTAAAGGTTTTACCAGATCCTGTTACCCCAAGAAGGGTTTGATGCGCCAAACCATCCTCTAAATTTTCGATTAATTTTTCGATTGCTTGGGGTTGATCACCGGAAGGTTTAAAATCGGAATGAAGGATAAAAGGCTTAGTATTAATTTTCTCTGCCATAAGTGCGGTCAATTTTTTACTGTTTTAGAAGTGTGGTTATTTTAACACATTTATTACTCCAAATTGAGCGATAAAAATCCAAGTTTTACACATACTTAGGCGTGTCAAGTCATAAACACTTCAAAATTGAAAAATATTTTATTTTTTTTGCTGGACTTTATATAACATATTGATATTTAAACAAATATAAACGAATGGCTAATAGATGAACAATTTGAGACAAAGCCAGTCTGCACCAGTGGTTGACCATTTTAAACAAAAACAATCCACAAAGTTATCCACAGGCTTTGTGGATAGCAAAAACGGTAAATTTTTTTATGATTTTTTTCATTTTGAGTATTGACAAGCGACAGGTCGCTCATTAAAATGCGCGCCTATTCTTTGTGATACCAAATTTATTCCTCCTTAGTTCAGTCGGTAGAACGGTGGACTGTTAATCCATATGTCGCAGGTTCGAGTCCCGCAGGAGGAGCCAAATTTCTCTTTTGGTTTAGCTTTCGTTTGTCTCCTTTTACGAATCCTAAATTTGTAGCCAAAAGAATTTAAGCCCATCGTGTTGATGGGCTTTATTTTTATCTAATCAATGCTTATTTGATGAATTATCAGGCTAATTTAATGATGAGCGGTCATCCATTAAGTTATCGCATTCCCAGCCAATATAGTCGCCTGAAAACTCCATAGCGAGTTTTTCAAAGCGCTCTACCCACTCGAAGATCTCATTACTGTCTAATGAAAGCTCTTGCTCCAATTTCACCATGAAATAAGGCTGTTCATCTTCTTCCGTCTGGATGGCTTGGCTTGAATATTTCAACGTACTAAAAGACACTTTTCCAAGCGTTAGTTCATCCATAAAGGGAAACATTTTTTCTTCTTCATCAAAATGGAAAGTATGCTCAATCAAATAAGTATCACTTAAATTACGTCCTTTGCTGTTCAGCATACTTAAAATCTCTTCCGTCGCATTTAATTTCATTTCCAATGGAGAAGCCAATAAGAAATCGAAATAGGTATCCCAATTGGGATCATCCTGCACATTGATTTCTGAGACAAAATCAAGCTGTTGAAGGGTTTCTTTAAGCAAAGCATCGTGTTCACAATAAAAATGCATTTTTGCCTGATGGTTGCAAATAAAGTGCCCAGCAAAGAAAACATTCGGAAGTGCGGTCAATTGTGCAAGGATTTTAAAAAGACGATTAATCAATTTTTCATATTCGTCTTCATTCGGTAAACCATCCTCATCTCCCTGATAAGGCACGGTAAATTGCACAACCTTACTGAGATGTTTACCATGATAAACATCTAAATCTTCAATATTTGCGGTAAACACGGCAGGCATACCATTCACTTGTGAACGGTAATTCTGCCAATTTGCCATATCCATGCTGCTTTCCTATTTAAACTCTGCCCAGATTGGTGCGTGATCTGACGGTTTTTCCATCGCACGAATATCCAATGCAATGCCGACGTCCACGCAACGATCTGCTAATTGATGATTCACTAAAATATGATCGATACGTAATCCACGGTTATCATCGAAACCTTTTGAGCGATAATCAAACCACGAGAACTTGTCATTGACTGTTGGATTTAATTTGCGGAACGTATCTTCCAATCCATAATCGTATAAGCGTTGATACCATTCACGCTCTTCGGGTAAAAATGAACATTTACCAGTACGCAACCAACGTTTGCGGTTTTCATCGCCGATACCAATATCCAAATCGCTTGGACTGATATTCATATCGCCCATAATTAAAACCGGATTAGCTTTATCATGATCTTGCTCTAAATAACGTTGAAGATCAGCATAAAATTTTTCTTTTGCCGGAAACTTCGTTTCATGAGCACGGCTTTCGCCTTGTGGAAAATAGCCATTAATTACCGTTAACAAACCAAACGGGGTTTCTAAATCTGCCATAATAATGCGTTTTTGCGCATCTTCATTATCTGTTGGAAAACCACGACGTACCGCTTTTGGTTCTTGTTTGGTTAATAAGGCTACACCATAGTGACCTTTTTGCCCGTGATGAAAAACGTGATAACCCAGATTTTCAGTAATCGCATAAGGAAAATCCTCATCTGCTACTTTGATTTCTTGTAAACCAATCACATCCGGTTGGTATTTTTCAATAATTGCTTCAAGTTGATGAGGACGAGCACGTAACCCATTAATATTAAAAGAGATAAATTTCATTTTTGTTCCTAATGTGAAAAATTGTGGCTATTATACAAAATAATTGAAATCTTAACCGCACTTTTCCTGTTCAGTTGAGTCCGCTAGTACTGAGCTAAATTTTTGAATCTGAGACATGACACCTTGACGATACCACCACTCCCCTTCTTTCGGTGGGCTAAACACATCAAATGACTGACCTTTAAATTCAAATTGCAATCTTGCAGCATGCAAATAAGTGCGGTCAATATTTTCAGTGTTTTTATCATAAAGCGCATCACCTAAAATCGGACTCCCTAAGCTTTTCATCGCGACACGCAATTGATGGGTTTTACCGGTTTGTGGTTTTAAAATAAATAACCGTAAATTGGGCTCGCAACTTACACTTTCAAAACGCGTAATTGCGGGATTTTCTTTCGATTGGCAAAGTTTCCAAGCCCCATTACGAGACTTTTGCATATCGCCGACAATCAATCCTTGTTTCTTTTTGGGCTTTTGATTGCTGAGAGCAAGGTAAGTCTTTTGGATATGGTGTTCAGAAAAAAGTCGGAAAAATTCAGCCGCACTTTCGGCATTTAATGCCAAAATAAGTAAACCTGATGTCACTTTATCTAATCGATGAACAAGCCAGGCTTGTGGCACATCAAGCTGCCTGGCAAGCAAAGTGGTTAAACCAATTTCACTTTGATCTTTATGCACACTTAGCCCACAAGGCTTATAAATAATGATAAAATCATCAGTCTGATAAACAATGTCTAATTTCATAAGTGCGGTCAAAAATTAATGAGTTTTGAACATATTATACTGGTTTATATTATTCCCGTGTTAATTTGGGTGGCAGTTATTTCTGTCACATTGCGTTTACTCGTCAAAAAACAAGCAGTTTCTGCTACGTTGTCATGGCTGATGATTATCTACCTTGTGCCACTGATTGGCGTTATTGCTTATTTAATTTTTGGTGAGATTAAACTCGGTACTCGCCGAGCCAAAGTATTTCAATCATTAAAACCTAAATATACACAATGGCTTCAGCAGCTGTCTGGGCAAAAAGATCTGGTTGCGCATTCCCAGGATCCTCGTTATCGTGCTTTATTTAAACTAGTTCACCATCGCTTAGGTATTCCAAACATTCGAGGTAATGAATTACATATTCTCGATACTCCAGAAAGCATTATTCGAAGTATCATCCGTGATATTCAACAAGCTCGCCACTCAATTAATATGGTGTTTTATATTTGGAGCAATGATGGTCTGATTAATGACGTTAAACAAGCCTTAGAAGAAGCCGTGCAACGTGGTGTTAAAGTTTGTCTTTTACTCGATTCCGTTGGCAGTAATGCTTTTTTGAAAAGCCCGATTTGTAAAGAAATGCGAACAAAAGGCATTGAGATTACAGAAGCGCTACACGTAAACTTATTCCGCATGTTCTTCAACCGGATTGATTTACGCCAACACCGTAAAATCATCATCATTGATAATCAAATTGCCTATACAGGCAGTATGAATATGGTGGACCCAAATTTCTTCAAACAAGACAGCAACGTAGGCAATTGGATAGACGTGATGGTGCGAATCAATGGTCCTGTTTCACCGATTTTAAACAGCTTACATGCTTGGGATTGGGAAATTGAAACCATGGAAGAATTACCTCTTTTATTGCCAAATTGTCCACTTGTGGAAATTGACGATAACGACACCCATTCTGTGCAAGTTATTGCGAGTGGTCCGGCGTTCCCAGATGATTTAATAGCTCAATCTCTTGCAACAGTCATTTATGCGGCAAGAGAAAGTATTGTGATCACTTCACCTTACTTTGTGCCAAGTCACAATATTGCTGAAGCATTACGTATTGCCGCATTCCGTGGTGTTGATATCACGCTTATTTTACCTAAAAACAATGATTCCTTGATGGTTCGTTGGGCAAGTCGAACGTTCTTTGATGATTTACTTGAAGCGGGTGTGAAAATTTATCATTTTGAAGCAGGGCTTCTACATACAAAAAGTGTGTTAATCGATAATAAGCTCGCGCTCGTTGGTACAGTAAATATGGATTTACGCAGTTTCCTGCTTAACTTTGAAATCACCGTTGCCGTAGAAGATCGTAATTTTGCCAATGAAGTGGCCACACTTCATGAAAATTATTTAGCGAACTCTTCCGCTCTCGATATGCAAGAATGGATCAATCGTCCTTTCTATCATCGAATCATCGAGCGGTTATTTTTCTTGTTTAGTCCATTACTCTAATTTTTACAATAAATACAAAAAGGGCGTACCACACGGTACGCCCTTTCTTTTTTTCACGTTTATGCTTAACGTTTTTTCACGATAAACACTAAAGCTACTAAAACAACTGCTGTTGTTACAAATCCTGCTAAACCTGATTCTGTAAAACCTACCACAATGTAGCCTACCGCACTTGCTGTTGCGACAGTTGCTGCATAAGGTAATTGGGTTGTGACGTGATCCATGTGATTACATTTTGCCCCAGTTGACGACAGAATCGTTGTATCCGAAACCGGTGAACAGTGGTCGCCACATACTGCGCCAGCCATAACTGCAGACAAACAAGGAAGTAATAATTCTGGTGCTGAGTTAGTCGCCATTGCCGCAGCGATTGGTAACATAATGCCAAATGTCCCCCAGCTTGTCCCTGTTGAGAATGCCATTGCTGAACCAAGAATAAATAAAATCACTGGTAAAAATTGAACTGGAATGCTGCCACTCACTAAAGAAGATAAGTATTTACCGGTTTGAGCATCCCCCACCACTTTATTGATTGTCCATGCAAAGAATAGGATTGCAATTGCACCTAACATAGATTTAATACCGGCAATCCACGCTTTTCCGTATTCTTGTAAAGAAACTTGACGCTCAAGAATAATCAATAATGTTGACATAGCAACCGCACTTGAACCACCAACAACAAGCGAAATACCTACTGTCGTATTTTCAAATGCACCTAGGAGGCTAAATGGTTTTCCATCTGCCGCTAAGGCCTCACTACCTGTGTGAATCATCATAAAAACAGTGACGGTAATTAAGACTAAAATTGGTAAAATTAAGTTGCGAACTTTACCTTTCACACCTTCAATGACTTCTTCTTTATAATCGCGCTCCATGGCTAATTTTTCATGACGTGCCATTGACGCAATATCAAATGAGAAATAGGCCACAAAGAATACCATCAATAATGAGAAGATCGCATAGTAGTTCATTGAACTCATGGCGACGAATGCGCCCATCGGTGTATAAGAGGTAATAGAATATGTCGCCAATAAACCTGCTACGAGAGTAATAATGTATGCCCCCCAGCTTGATACTGGCATCATGACACACATTGGTGCAGCAGTAGAATCTAGAATATACGCTAATTTTGCACGAGAAACTTTGAAACGATCAGTAACTGGACGTGCAATCGCACCTACAGCAAGACTATGGAAGTAATCATCGATAAATGTCACAAACACTAAAGATGCCGCTAATAATTTCGCACCGCGACGACCTTTAATTTTATTTTGTGCCCATTCAGCAAACGCACGGTTGCTGCCTGACACCGTTAAAAGTGCGGTCAATACGCCAAGTAAAACTAAGAAAAACACGATATTCATATTTGAATTCATGCCTTCTTCGCTACTATAAACTAATGCAACAACATTATCTTTTAAATAAATGAGCGCATTCAATGGGTTGAAATCAACCAACATTAACGCACCGACAATAATCCCTGCACTGAGGGACACCAAAACCCGACGAGTTGCAATCGCTAAAATAATTGCAAGTAATGCGGGTATAATTGAATAAATAGATGAAGAATAATCGACTAGTTCCATTAAGTTATACCTAATAATTTAATGGAGACAACGGCAAGAAAAGACACAATTATGACCAGACCGAACCGTAGCGCTCCATAGTTAACACACAAAAACTATGACAGTCACGTTCCTTTCGAAGACGTGACCAACCGAATAAGATGACGCCTATTCGATTTCGGCAATCATTCCTTTCCTTTCCCTTCAACGCTATCCACTCCAGGAAAATACTTATAATGACCGCACCTCTACTGTTGTATAGGATGAGAAAAGATTACATTAAAATGGATAAAATTACCAATAAAATCTTATACTTTCCCCTAAATCTATTTTTTAATTTAAAGTTTCTAATGAGGTTGTTAAGACTTTGTTAAGTTGTTTTGTAAGCAAACGTTTGCAATAACACAGAAAAATAATCAACTTTATACAGTGAAATATGATGACATCCGACCAATTAGTTCCTGTATTTAGGCTAATTCATATTTACCAAATATATTATTTTCGCTATTATGTATATCTAGAAAATAATTAAGCATTCACACGCATAAAAGAGGTAATAATGAACGAATTAACAAAAGGTTTAACGAACCTTCGTAGTTTACGCGCTGCTGTACGAGATTTAACATTAGAGCAAGCCGAAAGCTCACTTTTAAAATTACAAGCTGCTGTTGAAGAAAAACGTGCTCAAGCAGCTGAAATTGAACAAGCGGAACAAGAGCGTCGTGCGCGTATTGCAAAATATAAAGAATTAATTAAACAAGAAGGTATCACGGCAGAAGAATTAACGGCAATTATTGGTATTGCACCTTCTTCAATTCGTAAAAAACGTGAACCTCGTCCAGCAAAATACAAATATACTGATGAAACTGGTCAAGAAAGAACATGGACAGGTCAAGGCCGCACACCTCGTGTGATTCAAAAGGCCTTAGATAAAGGTGCCTCTTTAGCTTCTTTTGAAATCTAATTCTATTAGCGATTATGTAGAACCCATTTTTATGGGTTCTCTTTTTTTATTTACCTGGCAAAATATTCATTATGTTAGAAAAGAAAATATTACTGACCGACTGTCCGGATGATAAAGGCTTAATCGCCAAAATCACCAACATTTGTTACAAACATCAATTAAATATCCTTCACAATAATGAGTTCGTTGATTTCGAAACAAAGCATTTCTTTATGCGTACAGAATTAGAAGGGATTTTTAATGAAGAAACCTTGCTAGCTGATTTAGATTATAGCTTGCCGAAAGGAACAAACTGTCGCCTAATCAGTGCAAAACGTAAACGTATTGTAATTTTAGTGACTAAAGAAGCACACTGCATAGGTGATATTTTAATGAAAAATTACTACGGTGCGTTAGACGTAGAAATTGCGGCAGTAATTGGAAATCACGATAATTTACGCGAATTAGTTGAACGCTTTGATATTCCATTCCATTGTGTCAGCCATGAAGGTCTCACTCGTGTGGAACACGATAAATTGCTCGCTGAAAAAATTGATGAATATGCGCCTGATTACATTGTATTAGCAAAATATATGCGTGTATTAAATCCAGAATTCGTGGCGCGTTATCCAAATCGTGTGATTAATATTCACCACTCATTCTTACCCGCATTTATTGGTGCCAAACCCTATCAGCAAGCTTATGAACGCGGTGTCAAAATTATTGGTGCAACAGCCCACTTTATTAATAACGAATTGGATCAAGGTCCAATCATTATGCAAAATGTGATTAATGTGGATCACACCTACTCTGCCGATGCCATGATGCGTGCAGGGCGTGATGTGGAAAAAACAGTATTAAGCCGTGCGCTTGATCTTGCCTTACATGATCGTATTTTTGTGTATAAAAATAAAACGGTGGTCTTGTAATGAAAGCTATCACCTTAGAGCCGATTTCTCGTATTGAAGGTGAAATCAACTTACCGGGTTCGAAAAGTTTATCGAACCGAGCATTATTATTAGCCGCATTGGCTAAAGGTACCACAACGGTCACTAACCTGTTAGACAGTGATGATATTCGTCATATGTTAAACGCCCTTAAAGCGTTAAGTGTGAATTACCAACTTTCTGAAGACAAAACTTGCTGCGAAGTTGAAGGCTTAGGTGGTGCATTTCAGGTCGAAAATGGCCTATCACTTTTTCTCGGCAATGCCGGCACAGCTATGCGTCCTTTAACGGCTGCGCTTTGTTTAAAAGGTAACACAGAAGGCGAAGTCATTTTGACCGGTGAGCCACGTATGAAAGAACGCCCAATCAAACATTTGGTGGATGCGCTTCTTCAAGCAGGTGCCAATGTTCGTTATTTAGAAAATGACGGTTACCCACCGCTTGCGATTCGCAATCAAGGGATTAAAGATGGCGTAGTAAAAATTGACGGTTCAATTTCTTCTCAATTTTTGACCGCACTTTTAATGGCTGCACCTCTTGCTGAAGGCGATTTAGATATCCATATTATAGGTGATCTAGTCTCAAAACCTTATATTGATATCACTCTCGCGATGATGAAAGATTTTGGTATTTCGGTTGAAAATCAACATTATCAAGTGTTTAAGGTGAAAGGTAAACAATCCTATGTGTCACCAGGCAAATACATGGTAGAAGGTGATGCGTCATCCGCCTCTTATTTCCTTGCCGCCGCTGCGATTAAAGGTAATGTAAAAGTGACAGGAATTGGCAAACATTCCATTCAAGGAGACCGTCTATTTGCCGATGTACTCGAAAAAATGGGCGCGAAAATCACTTGGGGTGAAGATTTTATTCAAGCAGAACAAGCTGAGCTCCACGGCATTGATATGGATATGAACCACATTCCTGATGCTGCCATGACGATTGCCACAACTGCCTTATTTGCAAAGGGTGAAACCGTTATTCGCAATATTTATAACTGGCGAGTAAAAGAGACCGATCGCCTTGCCGCTATGGCTGCAGAGTTACGAAAAGTTGGTGCAAATGTTGAAGAAGGCGAAGATTTTATTCGTATTCAACCGCTTGCGCTCTCCCAATTTAAGCATGCTGAAATTGAGACCTATAACGATCACCGTATGGCAATGTGCTTTGCGTTGATTGCATTATCGGATACACCTGTCACGATTTTAGATCCCAAATGTACGGCTAAAACGTTCCCAACATTCTTCGATGAATTTGAGAAATTAAGTGTTCGAAGCTAAAACTAAAATAACAAAAGGCGAACCAATTAAGGTTCGCCTTTTTCTTTTTTAAAAAATCGTCAAAACTGACCGCACTTTTCACTACTCTGCTGAAGTTGGGATTTTATGACGAATCGACCAATAGATAGCGAGCCCCAATACTCCACAAGCTAAAATCACTAAAGCGGTTGAATAGAAAATATTGCCGATACCCACCAGTGGAGAGACGATGCCGCCTAAAAAGAAGGGGGCAAAACCTAATAATGCAGAAGCACTGCCCGCATATTGACGCTCACTTTCCATCGCTAGAGTAGAAATCGCAGGGAAAGTCATGCCCATTAATAACAACATTGCAAAGAAACCAATTTCCACAAACAACCAGTATGGCTGAATAATTAATACGGCAATGGTATAAAGTGCAACAACTACGAAGCCCAGCACTCCAATTGCTAAAGCTTTACCATTTGACATTTTACCGCCTACATTTGAGCCAATGACTAACGCAGCACCATTCGCCCCAAAACATAAACTAAAGATAAATGCGCTTAATCCATAGAAACTTTGTAAAATAAATGGTGAAGCAGCAATATAAGCAAACATTGCGCCAAGTAAAAAGCTTTCAATACCAACATAACTCATAAATAAACGGTTTTTGATAATCACACCAAAGGTTGAGAATGTGGCAAATATTGAACCTTGTAAGCGATTTTCGAAGCTTAAGCTTTCTTTCAAACGGAAGCAAAAAAATAAAACAACAACACCAATCAAAGCAAGGAAAACAAATACCCCTTTCCAGCTAATGTATTCCAACAATAAACTACCAAGAATTGGCGAAATAATTGGCGCGATCCCATTAATTGTCATTAATAAACCAAAGAAACGTGTCATTTCACGCCCACGATAAAGATCCGTTGCGACAGCACGAGAAATAACCACACTTCCTGCCGAAGAAAGTCCTTGAATCACTCGCAAGACAATCATCGCTTCAATATTTGGTGCATAAACGATTAAGATCGTGCTGATGATATAAATCACCAATGAAATAATAAGCGGAATTTTTCGCCCAAATTTGTCACTGAGAGGCCCGAGAAGCAGCTGCCCTACCGCCAAACCAATCATAGCTGTGGTGAGTGTAAGTTGTGTCATGGAGGCGCTTGTTTCAAAAAAGCTCGCGAGTTGCGGCAGTGAAGGTAAATAAAGATCCACCACAAACGGACCAAAGGCTGAAAGGACACCGAGTAATAACACAAGAAAAAGTTTTGAATTTGCTTTTGTCATGAGAATCCTCAATAAAAATCAAAATAGAAATAAAAAAATAAAAGTAGCTAATTTTACTTATATTCGCACAATAAATAAACAAAAAAGCACCGAATTCTCGGTGCTTTTTGTTATTTCTGAATGGAAGATAAAAATTCCTTTCGAGTTTCGCGATCTTCTAAAAAGACCCCGCCATAGGCTGATGTCACGGTATAACTATGAGTATCTTTTACCCCACGCGCTTTCACACAGAAATGTGTCGCTTTCACATAAACGGCCACATCATCCGTTTCTAAAATGGTTTGAAATGCCGTTAAAAGCTGTTCGGTTAAACGCTCTTGTACTTGTGGACGTTGCGCAAAAAATGCCACAATGCGATTGATTTTAGACAAGCCAATTACCCAATCTTTCGGATAATATGCCATAGCAACATTGCCATCAATTGTCACAAAATGGTGTTCGCAAGTACTGGTCAACGTGATGTCATTCACTTGCACCATTTCACTCACTTTCATTTGGTTTTTGATTTTCGTCATTTTCGGGAAATTGGCATAATCCATTCCACTGAAAATTTCATCAATAAACATTTTGGCTAAGCGATTTGGTGTTTCTTCTAGGCTATCATCACGCAGATCTAACCCAATCAATTTCATCACTTCACGCATATGCGAAGCAATCGCCGCACGGCGCTCATCTTTACATTGAGTCGGATCAATCATTGGTGTTTCGATGCCTTTGGCTACCAAGGCGCGGCGGACACTTTCCGCATCAGGTGAAATAGCGTTCATTCACTTTCCATTTATAAAAAAATAATGCGTCATTCTAGCAAAAGATGAATTATTCGTAAAATGCGAAAAATCACCCTAATTTATTAATTTCCTTCATATTGTATTTCGGGCTACAATATATCCACTTTTATTTCGCTCAACCCAAAGGATTGATTATGTTGCCACTTGAAGATGCCTTGGCGCAAATGCTCAACCAACTTCCCTTCCCAACAAAAACTGAAACACTACCTTTAACTGAAGCCGCAGATCGTGTCTGTGCGGAAGATGTGATTTCTCCGATTAACGTGCCTTCTTTTGATAACTCCGCGATGGATGGCTATGCAGTTCGTTTAGCCGATTTACAGCAATCCATGACGCTTTCTGTCGCAGGAAAATCCTTTGCGGGTAATCCGTTTCAAGGGGAATGGATAGCACAAAGTACGGTCAGAATTATGACGGGTGCGATGATTCCTGAAGGTGCCGATGCGGTGGTGATGCAAGAAGATGTCACCGTTAATGAAGATGGAACTGTGACTTTTTCCGCATTACCAAAAGCCAATCAAAATATCCGTCGTATTGGTGAGGATGTGAAAAAAGGTGATGTGGTATTACATCAAGGGGATGAGTTAAATGCCGTTTCTTTGCCTTTACTTGCATCATTAGGCATTGCTGAAGTCAAAGCATATCCACGCTTAAAAGTGGCTGTGCTTTCAACGGGTGATGAATTAGTGCCTGTTGGCAAACCATTAGAAGCGGGACAAATCTACGATACCAACCGTTTCACCGTCAAATTAATGCTAGAAAAATTAAATTGTGATGTGCTTGATTTCGGTATTCTGCCAGATAACCAAGCAGAATTTGAAGCGGCTTTTGTGAAAGCACAAGCTCAGGCAGATCTTGTTATCACGAGTGGTGGTGTTTCAGTGGGTGAAGCTGACTTTACGAAAACCGTGTTAGAAAAAGTGGGCCAAGTGAATTTCTGGAAAATTGCGATGAAACCCGGCAAGCCATTTGCTTTCGGTAAATTAGAAAATGCTTGGTTCTGCGGTTTACCTGGCAATCCCGTTTCTGCATTAGTGACATTCTATCAATTAGTTCAACCTGCTATTGCCAAATTAAGCGGTAAAAAACACCCGAAAAAACAACCGCACTTTCAAGCGATTGCGCAAACCAATTTGAAAAAAGCGCCAGGGCGTTTAGATTTCCAACGTGGTTTCTATCAAATTAATGAAAATGGTCAACTTGAAGTGCAACCAGTGGGTTTCCAAGGCTCGCATTTATTCAGTTCATTTGTAAAAAGTAACTGCTTTATTCGTCTTGAAAAAGATCGTGGTAATGTAGCTGCGGGTGAAATCGTCACCATTGAACCGTTTAATCACCTATTGGGGCAATAATGGCTGAATTAAGCTACGAAGAAGAATTGCGCTATAACCGCCAAATCATCTTAAAAGCAGTTGATTTTGACGGGCAAGAAAAGCTGAAAGACAGCCGCATGTTAATTGTCGGTCTGGGCGGTTTAGGCTGTGCGGCAAGTCAATATCTTGCCGCCGCTGGCGTGGGTCATTTAACCTTGTTGGATTTCGACACCGTATCGCTTTCTAATTTGCAACGTCAGGTATTACATACCGATAGCCGATTAAATATGCCTAAAGTGGAATCGGCAAAAATCGCGTTACAACAGATTAATCCATACGTAGAAATTGAAACCATCAATGCGCAACTTTCCGAAGAAAAACTCGCGGAAATCATACCGCACTTTGATGTAATATTAGATTGTACCGATAACGTGGATATTCGTAATGCGCTCGATCGTGGGTGCGAACAAACTAAGATCCCGCTTGTTTCTGGTGCGGCGATCCGTTTAGAAGGACAGGTTTCCGTCTTTACTTATGAACCCAATACCCCAACCTATCGCCAACTTAGCCAGCTCTTTGGGCAAAATGTTTTAAGTTGTGTAGAAGCTGGCGTACTGGCACCAATTGTGGGTATTGTTGGCTCTATTCAAGCCTTAGAAGCCATCAAAGTGCGGTTAAAAATCGGTTCAAATTTATGTGGACGTTTGTTGTTAATCGATGGATTAACCATGCGTATCCGAGAAATGAAATTGCCTGTTTAAGTTTTCTCTTAACATTTAGGTAGACAGAAAGTTTGTCTACACAAATCATTATTATGACTTAGCATTGAAACAACGTATGGATATTCTCTTTGAATGTATTTTCCGTTTATTTTTTGAAGGATTATTTGAATTTCTATTCAATAAATATTCCAAATTAAGTTGGGGATTATGGTATGTATTTTCCCTGTTATTTGGTTTCTATTTCTTTAATTTCCTTAATATGGATAAATCTGCTTGGGTAATTTGTTTATTAGCTATTCTAGCTGGTGGACTTACAATGCTTATTACCCTAGTCTTCGTTTTTTTAATTAAAAAATTGATATTGAGGAAAAAAATAAGGACTATAGATTGACTTTATTCTTTCATCTTAAAACTCAAAATTACCCACAAATAATTATCCCTCCCCTCGTGCATTAACAAAAAACAAATGCTATTATCTTGCTCGACAATTCATTTGTCTTATATCGCAAGTTTTGTGTATAGGAAAATGGCAGACACTTAAAAAATCTCTTCATTTTATACCGCACTTGCAAATCATCATTTCATTTTAAGGATTTACTCACTCATGAAAGAGATTTTGCAGCAATTTAAACAAAATTATCTGATCAAATACTGGAATCCTGTCGCAGCAGTTATTGCTGCAGGGCTCATTTCAGCTTATTACTTTGGGGTAACTGGCACTTATTGGGCGGTTACCGGGGAATTTACCCGTTGGGGCGGTCATGCTTTGCAAGCGCTAGGCGTCGATGTGTCCGACTGGAGCTATTATAAAATTATCGGCATGCAAGGCACGATCTTCACCCGTATTGATGGCGTGATGATCTTAGGTATGTTTGCGGGTTGTATTTCTGCTGCACTTTGGGCAAACAACGTCAAATGGCGTAATCAACCGCACAAACGTCGTATTGTTCAAGCCCTCATTGGTGGTGCATTAGCCGGTTTCGGTGCACGCTTAGCAATGGGCTGTAACCTCGCCTCTCTCTTCACCGGTATTCCACAATTTTCGGTTCACGCCTGGTTCTTTACTATTGCCACAGCCGTAGGTACTTATGCCGGGGTAAAAGTCACCTTACTTCCGATGTTCCGTGTGAAATTAGAATTGAAAAAAGGCGCAGCAAAACTACAAGAAACAGACCCGAAACAAGCAAGTCGTCGTTTCTGGATTGGTATGGTGATCTTTTTTGCTTACCTAATTGCTTCACTTTATGTGATGACAAACTCCGTCAAACTGGGTTTTGCGATGCTTTGTGGATTAGCTTTCGGCTTATTAATTGAACGTGCTCAAATCTGCTTTACATCGGCTTTCCGTGACTTATGGGTAACAGGTCGTGCTTATATGGCAAAAGCCATCATCTTCGGTATTATCGTGGGTACGCTTGGCGTATTCAGCTACATTCAATTAGGCGTACCAGCCAAAATCATGTGGGCGGGTCCAAATGCCATTATCGGTGGTTTATTATTTGGCTTCGGTATTGTATTAGCAGGCGGATGTGAAACCGGTTGGATGTATCGCTCAATGGAAGGTCAAGTTCACTTTATGTGGGTAGGCGTGGGTAATGTTGTTGGTTCAACCTATTTAGCCTACGCCTGGGACGATCTTGCCCCTGTACTTGCGTTAGATTACGAAAAACTTAACTTATTGAAATCCTTTGGCCCTGTTGGCGGTTTATTAGTAAATTACGGCTTGCTTATTCTCTGCTTAATCGCTGTCGTTTGGTGGGAACGCCACTTCTTGAAAAAAGCTAAAGCTAAAATTGCGGCAGCGAATCCACAAACTTGTGGTTGATAATTAAATATTAACGAATTTATTCAAAAAAAAGAGGACATTATTATGGCATTTACCGTTGTTCAAAAGTTAGATAAAGATCCAAAAGACATCACCCCAGATTACACGTTAGATACGCTAGGTGAACCTTGCCCATATCCGGCAATCGTGATGCTCGAAACCATGCCGCAATTGCAAAAAGGCGAAATTTTAGAGCTATTAAGTGACTGTGCTCAATCTATCAACAACATTCCTGTTGATACTAAAAACCACGGTTACACACTATTAAGTGTAGAACAAGATGGCACCAAATTACGCTATTTGATTCAACGTTAATGTAAAAAAGTGCGGTCAATTTTGACCGCACTTTTATATTTTATGGAAAGAAAAATCGAGAGATAAACGAAAGTTATGATACCTAATACTTACCCCCAAGGCTTAGCATCAGGTTTGCTGTGTTTTTTTCGCCATTGGGTACATATTGGACTATCCCACATTAGCCTTTCTTCACAAACTGGACCGCCTTCAAGATACCAACCTTTTTTCTCTAAACAAAGATTCACTTCTGGATTAACACTTTCCCCTGTCACAAAATCCATACCGCAATCCGACATGTCTTTTTTTCTTCTGTCAAGAAATTTAATACGTCCTTGAGGATCTGAGTTAGGAAATAAAACCCTAGAATTATGCAAACGCCAATGATCATGTGGTGGTGGAGGCTGAAATCCTCCAAAAGAACAACCAAACAAAGTTAGAGATAATAGTAGTGCTAATGTAAATCTCATCTTATCGTTTCCTCGCCTATTTTGTTTTCAGGAAGTTAGTGTATCACTTCTTAAAGTTAGGCTATTTAATCATATAAGCACTAAAAAACATATAAAAAAACCGCACTTTAATCTCTCAAAGTGCGGTCAGTTTTATTTCAGTTTTTTGCTTATTTGTTTAATGCTGTAAGAATGTCATCAACACGTTCTTTTGCATCACCAAAGAGCATTTGAGTGTTTTCTTTGAAGAATAATGGGTTTTGAACGCCTGCGTAACCTACCGCCATAGAGCGTTTGAATACGATAACGTTTTGTGCTTTCCATACTTCTAACACTGGCATACCTGCGATTGGGCTGTTTGGATCTTCCATCGCCGCTGGGTTTACGGTGTCGTTTGCACCGATAACCAATACCACATCGGTATCCGCGAAATCATCATTGATCTCATCCATTTCAAGCACGATGTCATAAGGCACTTTTGCTTCCGCTAAAAGTACATTCATATGACCTGGTAAACGACCTGCAACAGGGTGAATACCAAAACGTACGTTAATACCACGCTCACGCAATTTCGCCGTAATTTCAGCCACTGGATATTGCGCTTGTGCTACCGCCATACCATATCCTGGCGTGATGATCACAGAGCTTGCATTTTTGAGTAATTCAGCCACTTCTTCTGCGGTTGTTTCACGGTATTCGCCTTGTTCTTCATCAGAAGATACTTGAACATCATTACCAAAACCACCTGCGATAACGCTAATAAATGAGCGGTTCATCGCTTTACACATAATGTAAGAAAGAATCGCACCGGAAGAACCTACTAATGCACCGGTAACGATAAGCAAGTCATTGCTTAGCATGAAACCTGCTGCAGCCGCTGCCCAACCAGAGTATGAGTTAAGCATTGAAACCACAACTGGCATATCCGCACCACCGATAGATGCCACTAAGTGCCAGCCGAATGCAAGTGCAATCGCGGTCATGAGTAACACTGGGAAGATATTATCTGGGTTGTTTAAGAATGCCACCATCAAGAAAGCTGAAACCACTAAGGCCGCTAAATTTAATTTATGGCGATGTGGCAACATTAACGCTTTTGAATTGATTTTGCCGCTTAATTTACCAAATGCCACGATAGAACCCGTGAATGTTACCGCACCGATGAAGATCCCTAAGAATACCTCAACGTTATGGATATTCATTAACACAGGATCAGTTTCGTTTGTTAAACCGTAACTGTTAAAGCCTACGAGCACTGCTGCTAAACCTACAAAGCTGTGAAGGATCGCAACAAGTTCAGGCATTTCAGTCATTTCAACTTTTAATGCACGTTGAACACCAATCACGCCACCGATGATCATCGCAATAATGATCCATAGTGTACCTTCAGATTGTGGGCCAAAAATGGTTGCAATAAGGGCAATTGTCATACCGACAATACCATACCAACAACCGGCTTTTGCCGTTTCGTGTTTAGAAAGACCGGCTAAGCTCATAATGAAAAGTAATGCAGCAATAATATAGGCTGCTTGTACTAAACCTTCAGACATCGTCTTCTCCTTAACCTTTTCTAAACATCGCCAACATACGTTGGGTTACACGGAAACCACCAAAAATGTTGATGCTTGCCACCAAGATTGCCACAAAGGCTAATGCATCAATGAAGAAGTTGCCTGTTGGTTGTCTAATTTGCAGTAATGCACCCACAATGATGATACCTGAAATCGCATTGGTTACCGCCATAAGTGGGGTGTGTAAAGCGTGGCTAACGTTCCAAACCACGTAGTAACCGACTACACAAGCCAATACGAATACGGTGAAGTGAGAAAGGAATGCCGCTGGCGCCACAGATGCAAGCCAGAGGAATAATACACCTACACCCGCCATCACACCGTATTTGATGCGAGGATCTGCTGGTTTTTCTTCCTCTTTTTTAACCGCACTTTGTGCCGCTTTAGCTTCTTGTTTTGGTTGTGCTGATACTTGGATTTGTGCTGGTGGAATTTCTTCCCCATCACGTACCACTGTCACACCGCGTAATACCACATCGTCAAAATCGATATTGATATTGCCGTCTTTTTCTTTACAAAGTAGTTTTAATAAATTAACTAAGTTTGTACCGTAAAGTTGGGAAGATTGTGTTGGTAAACGACTTGGGAAATCGGTATAACCAATGATTTTTACTTGGTTTTCAGTGGTGACGACTTTTCCTGCTTCAGTGTAAGCACAGTTACCACCTGTTGCAGCCGCTAAGTCTACCACCACAGAACCTGGTTTCATGGAATCAACCATTTCTTTCGTGATCAAGCGAGGAGCTGGTTTACCTGGAATTGCTGCAGTGGTAATAATGATATCCACTTCTTTCGCTTGTTCCGCATAAAGCTCCATCGCACGACGGTTAAATTCTTCTGACATTACTTTCGCGTAACCATCGCCACTACCGCCTTCTTCTTTGAAATCAATTTCTAAGAAAGACGCGCCCATACTTTGTACTTGTTCTTTTACTTCTGGACGAGAGTCAAAAGCACGTACAATCGCACCAAGGCTATTCGCTGCACCAATCGCCGCTAGACCTGCAACACCCGCACCAATGACTAACACTTTTGCCGGTGGCACTTTACCTGCGGCGGTAATTTGTCCAGTGAAGAAACTACCAAATTCATGAGCAGCCTCAATCACCGCACGATAACCAGAAATATTCGCCATAGAGCTTAATGCATCAAGCGCTTGCGCACGGGAAATACGTGGCACAGAATCCATCGCTAATACATTAATTTTTTTCGACGTGAGTTTTTTCATTAAATCCGGATTTTGTGCGCGCCAAATGAAGCTCACAAGTGTTGCACCTTCCTTCATTTGATCAATTTCTGCATCCCTTGGTGGATTCACTTTAAAAATTATATCCGAATGCCACACTTCTGAACTTGAGCCAATTTTTGCGCCGGCGTCGATAAATGCTTGGTCTTCAAAACTCGCTTTAAATCCCGCATTGTGTTCTACGATGACGTCAAAGCCCAGTTTTAAGATCTGCTGAACCGTTTTTGGCGTCGCCGCCACACGATTTTCGCTCTCAAGCAGTTCTCTAGGTACACCAATTAACATAAATGTTTCCCTCTGGTTGATGAAATTTCAGACAAACTCACGCCTGTCCCTGTCTCTTAAATGACAAAAAGTCATGCGACGGTAAATGTATCACTTATTGCGATTGTTTGGGGAAATTTTTTAACTGGTTTTACAAGATATTGTGATAGGGATCACAAAAGTGTGGATATGGAAATGTCGTATGCAGAATTGCTCACTTTACCCAATGATTATTCCTGAGAAAGCGATGAATTAAAATAATGGAAAAACTGACCGCACTTACAATAAAAGGACAAAAAAGCCCGATATGATTTATCGGGCTGCATGCTTAATTTGTTCCACCAACGGTGATTTCATCAATTTTCAAGGCGGGTTGACCAACACCGACCGGTACACTTTGGCCATCTTTGCCACAAACGCCAATCCCGAGATCCAGATCTGTCTCATCGGCGACCATAGAGACTTTTTGCATCACATCGATACCGCTGCCAATTAACGTTGCACCTTTAACCGGTTTCGTGATTTTGCCTTTTTCAATGAGATAAGCTTCAGAAGTTGAGAACACAAATTTACCTGAGGTGATATCCACTTGCCCACCACCGAAGTGCGGTGCATAAATACCGCGATCCACAGAAGCGATTAAATCGTCAAATTTGCTTTGACCGGCCAACATATAAGTATTCGTCATTCGCGGCATTGGCAAATGCGCATAAGATTCACGACGACCATTCCCTGTTGGTTTAACGCCCATTAATCGTGCGTTGAGTCTATCTTGCATGTAGCCTTGCAAAATCCCATCTTTGATTAAAACGTTACATTGACTTGGCACACCTTCATCATCAATGGTTAAAGAACCACGGCGGTTTTGTAATGTACCGTCATCCACAATCGTACATAATGGCGACGTCACCAACTCACCAATTTTTCCCGTAAATAAGGAACTTTCTTTGCGGTTGAAATCCCCTTCTAAACCGTGTCCCACCGCTTCATGAAGCAATACGCCAGGCCAGCCTGCCCCTAATACTACAGGCATTAATCCTGCTGGTGCAGCGACCGCACTTAGATTCACAAGGGCTTGACGAACGGCTTCTTTTGCAAAATTAACGGCACGAACATCCCCATTAACTACTTCAAAGAACCAATCTAAGCCAAAACGCCCACCTGAACCACAACTACCCCGCTCACGTTTACCATCTTCTTCCACGAGAACCGAAATGGATAAACGCACAAGCGGGCGAATATCTGCAGCAAGCGTGCCATCTGTTGCAACCACTAACACTTCTTCATAAATCGAACTTAATGCTGCAGAGACATGAGTAACACGAGGATCTTCAGCTCGTGCGGTTCGATCCACAAGGTGTAATAATTCGATCTTTTTCTCTTTGCTTAAACTTTCTAACGGATTAATCGCTGCATAACGCTGAACCGTATTCACCGCATTAAATGCTTGAGGCGAGATTAAATTGCCTTCTTTAATTTGTGCAATACCTTTTACAGCTTCAGCACATTGTTGTAATGACGCTAAGTTAATTTGGTCAGAATACGCAAAGCCTGTTTTTTCGCCAGAAACTGCGCGTACACCGACACCGCGATCAATATGAAAGCCACCTTCTTTAATAATACTATCTTCTAATACCCAGCTTTCATCTTGGCTTAATTGAAAATAAAGATCTGCATAATCAATATGACGATGTGACATCACATCAAAAATATTAAGCAATGATTGATGCGATAAATTGCTTGGTGCAAGTAAGGTATCTGAAACCTGTTTTAACATTTGTTCTCCGAAATTTATAAAAATTAATTCTGCCCAATATCCCCTAACCCCTTTTTGCTAAAAAAGAGGGAGATAGTTTTTTGACTAATCTAAATTATCCAATCCAAATTGGTATAAGGCATTTTTCTTATAACCATAAAGTTCTGCCACAATCGCCGCAGCCTTTTTTAAAGGGAGTTCTTTGGCAATCAAAGTGAGTGCTTTAATTGCTTGTGGTGAAAATTCTTCGGTATCTTCCGATTTGGGTTTGCCTTCCACAATTAACACCATTTCACCTTTTGTGCGATTCGGATCTTCACTTAACCATTGGCGAAGATCACTTAATTTATCCCCTGCAATGGTTTCCCACGTTTTCGTAATTTCACGTGCAAGTACAACATAGCGTTCGCCACCTAATACATCTTGCATATCGGCAAGGGTATCTAAAATGCGGTGAGTTGATTCATAGAAGATTAAAGTGCGGTCTTCTTCTGCGACGTTTTCTAACTTATCTTTACGTGCCTTGGTTTTCGCAGGTAAAAAACCTTCAAAGCAAAAACGGTCTGACGCAATGCCCGACGCACATAATGCAGTAATCGCTGCACAAGCGCCGGGTAACGGCACCACTTTAATGCCAGCTTCACGACATTGACGCACTAAATGAAAACCTGGATCGCTAATTAAAGGTGTCCCTGCATCGGAAATTAATGCGATATTGGTACCTTGTTTTAACTTTTCTACCAATACATGGGCTTTTTCTTGTTCATTGTGATCATGCAAGGCGAAAAAAGGCTTTTTGATACCATAATGACTGAGCAATAAACCACTGTGACGTGTGTCTTCCGCAGCAATTAAATCCACTTGTGAAAAGGTCTCTAAAGCACGTTGTGTAATATCTTGTAAATTCCCGATTGGCGTGGCGACAATATATAAAATTCCGGTTAAATCATTCATTTTTGTTTGCTTTTACATTGTGAGATAAGTAAGATCGACCATTATTGATTTATTCATTATGGAGCGAATATGTCTATTCTATTACAAGGCGGTCGTTTTAAAAAACGTTTAATGCCGATTTTATTGTCTGTTGCGTTAGCAGGTTGTTCTAACTTATTTGGTAGCAGCTTTACCCAAACATTACAACGTGATGCCAATGCAAGTTCTGAATTTTATATGAACAAATTAGGACAAGCACAAGATAAAGAAGATCAACAAACTTACAAACTCTTAGCCGCACGTGTATTAATTACTGAAAATAAAGTGCCACAAGCCGAAGAGCTATTAACTGAATTAGTTGACTTAAACGAAGCGCAACAATTAGACCGTACTTTAGTCGAAGCACGTATCGCTGCAGCGAAAGGCGCTAATGAGATGGCTGAAAATAAATTACGTGCGCTTGATCTCACGAAATTAAGTCCATCACAAAAATCTCGTTATTACGAAACTTTTGCTCAAACAGCAGAAAATCGTAAAGACGTGATTGAAGCGGTAAAAGCACGCATCAAAATGGATGAAAATTTAACAGACATGCAACGTCGTAAAGATAATGTTGATAAAACTTGGTCGTTACTCCGTTCTGCGAATACCGCTGTCATCAATAATGCCTCAGATGAAGGTAGCGTGGCATTAGGCGGTTGGCTCACCTTGATTAAAGCTTATAACGACAACATCCGTCAGCCGGTACAATTAAGCCAGGCGTTACAAAGTTGGAAATCAGCTTATCCAAACCACGTTGCGGCAACCTTTTTCCCTAAAGAGCTAGAAAGCTTGTTGAATTTCCAACAAACTAATTTAGCTCAAATTGGTTTAGTCTTACCTTTAAGCGGCGATGGCCAAATTTTAGGTACAACTATCCAATCCGGTTTCAATGATGCAAAAGGTGACTCAACCATCCCTGTACAAGTATTTGACTCATCAACTACACCGATTAACGACATTATTGCACAAGCAAAAGCATCAGGTATTAAAGCGTTAGTGGGGCCATTGCTTAAACAAAATGTCGATGCCATCATTGCGAATCCAAGCGCAGTACAAGGCATGGATGTACTCACATTAAATGCAACAGCAAATACACAAGCGATTAACCAAGTCTGTTATTACGGTTTGTCTCCAGAAGATGAAGCTGAGTCCGCTGCTAACAAAATGTGGAAAGATGGTATTCGCAATCCAATCGTTGCAATGCCGCAAAATGATTTAGGACAACGTGTGGGTAATGCTTTCAATGTACGTTGGCAACGTTTAGCGGGTACAGATGCGAATATTCGCTACTATAACTTACCAGCTGATATTACCTACTTCTTCCAAGGTGCTCCACAAGGTACAAGTGCACTTTATGTCATCTCTTCACCAGATGAATTGGCTGAAATTAAAGGTTATTTAGATACCAGTAATCCGAATGTCCGTATTTATGCAAGTTCTCGTTCTAACGCAGCAAGCAATACCCCTGAATACTATGCAAAAATGAATGGCGTTCAATTTAGTGATATTCCATTCTTTAAACAAAGCGATTCTTCGCAATATCAAAAAGTGGCTGGCTCAACCGGTGGTGAATTCCAATTAATACGTTTATATGCAATGGGTTCTGATGCATGGTTGCTCATCAATCACTTTAATGAATTACGCCAAGTACCGGGTTACACCTTAAGTGGTTTAACCGGTCAGCTTAGCGCTGATTCAAACTGTGATGTGGACCGTGATATGACATGGTATCAAGTACAAGATGGTAATGTGGTAGCGGTTGCGAACTAATACATGTTTTCATTAAAACGTCAACAAGGGGCGGGCTTTGAACATCAAGCCCGCCTTTTCTTAGAGTCTAAAGGTCTCAAATTCATCGCGGCGAATCAACATTTCAAATGCGGTGAATTAGATCTCGTTATGCAAGACGGGCAAACCATTGTTTTTGTTGAAGTACGTCAACGATCCAACTCAGCATTTGGATCCGCTGTTGAAAGTGTGGATTGGCAAAAGCAACAAAAATGGCTAAATGCTGCAAATTTATGGCTTGCCAAACACAACCTAAGCCTCGAAGATGCAGATTGTCGTTTTGATCTTGTCGCCTTTGGAAAAACTGCCAGTAATATCCAATGGATTCCTAATTTTCTCGATTAACCTTTTCCGATTATGTTACAAAAAGTTAAAGATATTTATAGCGAAAGTATTCAGATTCAAATCTCTGCTTCGAGCCTATTATCAGAAAATATTGCAACTGCCACACAAATGGTCATGCAATGTTTGTTAAGTGGTCATAAAGTGATTGCCTGTGGCGTCGCTCGCTCTTACGCGAATGCGCAATTCTTAGTGTCAAATTTGCTTAATCGTTACGATTTTGAGCGTCCTAGCCTACCATCCGTACACCTTAGCCTTGAAAGTGCGGTCGGTTCTTCACTGGTTTTTGATCAACCTATCGAGCAGCTTTATCAACATCAATTCAACGCTATCGCGAAGCCCGGTGACTTATTGATCGCTTTTGCCCCTTTAGGAACAGAAAAAGCCGTGCTAAATACGATTTCTAATGCAGTCAATAAAGAAATTCAAGTGATTGCTTTAACGGGTTCAAATAACGATGCTATTCAAGGTGTATTGGCTGAAACAGATTTAGAAATCTCCATTCCTGCCACTAAAGAAACACGTATTTTAGAAAATCATTTATTTGTGATTAATGCACTTTGTGAGCTTGTTGATAGCACACTTTTCCCAAGAGCTTGACATTAAAAGATTTTCTAACTAGAGTGTCTCTTAGACTAATTGACAAATTAGTTGACTCAACTCATTTTAATAAATAAGGAGATTATTAATATGAAACTAACCCAATTTAAAAAATTAGCCTTCATACTTGGCACATCAATTATATTACAAGGCTGTGCTGCTGCAGTTGTTGGTGGTACTGCTGCGGGCGCAAAAGTCGCGACAGATCCTCGAACAATGGGTACTCAGATAGATGATGAAACCCTAGAATTAAAAGTTGGGCACGCATTAGATAAAGATGCGCAAATTAAATCAGAAGGTCGTGTTAATGCTGTTTCTTACAGTGGTCGCGTATTGTTAATTGGCCAAGTTCCTAATGGAAGTGTAAAAGAAACAGCTACCAGTCTTGCAAAAGGTGTAGAAGGTGTAAACGACGTATACAATGAATTACGTGTTGGACCAAAAATTACTTTTGGACAAATTACAAAAGACAGTTGGATTACGACGCAAATTAAATCTAAACTTTTCGTAGGCGATAATGTAAAAGCAACAGATGTGAAAGTGATCACCGAAAACGGTGAAGTATTCTTACTCGGAAACGTCACACAATCACAAGGTGACTCAGCTGCAGAAATTGCAAGTAAAGTTACTGGTGTTCAAAAAGTTGTCAAAGTATTTAAATATTTGAATTAATTAATTTTTAAGTCTTAAAGTGCGGTCAAAAACGAGATAATTTTTGACCGCACTTTTTTTCTTTACAAAGATTTACAAAAAAGATCCTGCCTAAAAAAACATCACTTCTAAAAAAAAGTTATTCATTTTAAATGACTTATCTTTTGTCAATAATGTAAGTAAAAAATTTACCGCTTGAATTCAATTTTAAAACACTCTATCTTGTGCATTGTTATTTTTTATAACACTATATATTGTGTTTTTTTTAAAGTCATCTCTCTAGCAGGTTTATCTTCCATGAACAAAGGATTAATGGTTACAAAGCGCGATGGTACGCTTGAACAAATCAATTTAGACAAAATTCACCGTGTGATTACTTGGGCGGCTGAAGGCTTGGAAAACGTGTCTGTTTCTCAAGTTGAATTGCGTTCTCATATTCAATTTTATGAAGGTATTCGTACCTCTGATATTCACGAAACGATTATTAAAGCAGCAGCAGATCTAATCAGCAAAGATACCCCTGATTATCAATATCTTGCTGCACGTCTTGCGGTTTTCCATTTACGTAAAAAAGCGTATGGCCATTTTGATCCGCCTCGTTTATACGATCATGTGAAAAAATTAGTGCGTATGGGCAAATATGATCCTGCACTTTTAGCCGACTATACTCGTGAAGAATGGGATGAAATGGATGGGTTTATTGATCACTGGCGTGATATGACCTTTTCTTATGCCGCAGTAAAACAATTAGAAGGGAAATACTTAGTTCAAAACCGTGTAACCGGTGAAATCTATGAATCTGCGCAATTCCTTTATTTATTAGTTGCGGCAAGCTTATTCTCAAAATATCCGCAAGAAACCCGTTTGGATTACATTCGTCGTTTCTATGATGCAACATCAACCTTTAAGATTTCTTTACCTACGCCTATCATGGCGGGGGTTCGTACTCCTACACGTCAATTCAGCTCTTGTGTATTGATTGAATGTGGTGACAGCTTAGACTCTATCAATGCTACATCTGCAGCAATCGTGAAATACGTTTCACAACGTGCGGGTATCGGGGTAAATGCAGGTGCTATTCGTGCGTTAGGTAGCCCTATTCGTGGTGGCGAAGCATTCCACACTGGCTGTATTCCATTCTATAAACACTTCCAAAGTGCCGTCAAATCTTGTTCACAAGGTGGCGTACGTGGCGGCGCGGCGACAGTTTACTACCCGATTTGGCATTTAGAAGTTGAAAGCCTATTAGTATTGAAAAATAACCGTGGCGTGGAAGATAACCGTGTTCGTCACATGGACTACGGCGTACAGTTAAATAAATTAATGTATCAACGCTTAATCAAAGGCGCGGATATCACTTTATTCAGCCCTTCAGACGTACCTGGACTTTATGAAGCCTTCTTTGCAGATCAAGATAAATTTGAAGAACTTTACGTGAAATACGAACAGGATCCAAATATCCGCAAACGTTCTGTAAAAGCCGTTGAGTTATTCTCTTTATTGATGCAAGAACGTGCATCAACTGGTCGTATTTATATCCAAAACGTGGATCACTGTAATACTCACTCACCGTTTGATCCGCTTGTTGCACCGGTGCGTCAATCTAACTTATGCTTAGAAATTGCATTGCCAACTAAACCATTACAACATTTCCATGATGAAAATGGTGAAATTGCCCTTTGTACACTTTCAGCATTTAACTTGGGTAAATTAGATAATTTAGATGAGTTAGAGAACCTAGCCGATCTTGCAGTACGTGCATTAGATGCATTACTTGATTACCAAGACTACCCTGTTCCAGCGGCAAAACGCTCTTCATTAGGTCGTCGTTCACTTGGTATCGGTGTAATTAACTATGCATATTACTTAGCGAAAAATGGCGTGCGTTATTCTGATGGTTCAGCGAACGATTTAACTCACCGTACATTTGAAGCGATTCAATACTATCTACTGAAAGCCTCCATGAACTTAGCGAAAGAATTAGGTGCATGCGAATACTTCAATGAAACCAATTATGCGAAAGGTATTTTACCAATCGATACCTATAAGAAAGATATCGATAACTTAACGCAAGAACCATTACATTATGATTGGGAAACATTACGTCAAGAAATCAAAGAATTCGGTTTACGTAACTCAACCTTAACCGCATTAATGCCGTCAGAAACCTCTTCACAGATTTCTAACGCAACAAACGGTATCGAACCACCACGTGGTCATGTAAGTATTAAAGCGTCAAAAGATGGTATCTTAAAACAAGTAGTACCAGATTATGAGAACTTAAGCGATAACTATGAATTACTTTGGGATATCCCAAGCAATGATGGTTACTTACACTTAGTGGGTATTATGCAAAAATTCGTGGATCAAGCGATCTCTGCCAACACCAACTACGATCCAAAACGTTTTGAAGACGGTAAAGTGCCAATGAAAGTGTTGTTAAAAGATCTTTTAACCGCTTACAAATACGGCTTAAAAACCCTCTACTATCAAAACACCCGTGACGGTGCCGAAGACAGCCAAGAAGATTTAGATGATGGCTGTGCCGGTGGGGCGTGTAAGATTTAATTTATTGAGGCAATCATTATGACTAAAGTTAAGAAAGTAGGAGATATAGTCCAGCTATCCAATGGATATACAGCCAAAATTCTTCATAAAGAAAAAGATGGTCGTTTTTTTTGTCAATGGACAGAACAATGTGAGTTAGATGAAAAAGGTTTTCCTATCTATAAAACAAATAGTTGTCACTTTTTTGAGTGTCACTTTAAAAATTAATATCGCAAAGGGCGTATTTGATACGCCTCTATATAAAGGATAAAGGCAACATCGTTGCACACAAAGGAGATAAAAATGGCATACACCACTTTCTCACAAACTAAAAACGACCAGTTAAAAGAGCCTATGTTCTTTGGTCAAAACGTTAACGTTGCACGTTACGATCAACAAAAATATGAGACGTTTGAAAAGCTCATTGAAAAACAACTTTCTTTCTTCTGGCGTCCGGAAGAAGTGGATGTTTCACAAGACCGTATCGACTATGCCGCGTTACCTGAGCATGAAAAACACATTTTCATCAGTAACTTAAAATATCAAACTCTATTAGATTCTATTCAAGGTCGTAGCCCGAACGTCGCACTATTACCGTTGGTATCTATTCCAGAATTAGAAACTTGGATCGAGACTTGGACGTTCTCTGAAACTATCCACTCTCGTTCTTACACGCACATTATTCGTAACATTGTGAACGATCCATCTATCGTATTTGATGACATCGTGACGAATGAAGAAATCATCAAACGTGCACGTGATATTTCTTCTTATTACGATGATTTAATCCGTGATAGCCAACTTTACAGCCTATATGGTGAAGGTACTTACACGGTAGATGGTAAAGAATGTGTGGTGACATTACGTAATTTGAAAAAACAACTTTACCTTTGCTTGATGAGTGTGAACGCACTTGAGGCGATTCGTTTCTATGTATCTTTCGCTTGTTCCTTTGCCTTTGCAGAACGTCAATTAATGGAAGGTAATGCGAAAATTATTAAATTTATCGCTCGTGATGAAGCCTTACACTTAACCGGTACACAGCACATTTTAAACATTATGGCTGCAGGTCAAGACGATCCTGAAATGGCAGAAATTGCGGAAGAATGTAAACAAGAAGCCTATGATCTCTTCTTAGCCGCAGCGGAACAAGAAAAAGAATGGGCAGATTACTTGTTTAAAGACGGTTCAATGATTGGTTTGAACAGAGACATTTTGGTACAATACGTGGAATACATTACCAATATCCGTATGCAAGCCGTTGGCCTTCCATTACCATTTGGTGCGCGTTCTAACCCAATTCCATGGATTAACGCATGGCTTGTTTCTGACAACGTACAAGTAGCGCCACAAGAAGTTGAAGTGAGTTCTTACCTTGTTGGCCAAATTGACTCTAAAGTTGATACCAATGATTTCGGTGATTTCGATCTTTAATTAATCATCCTACGCAAAGAG
>OBZI01000155.1_pt1 | contig 57354 bp, 58 predicted proteins | sample 1476911 | NCBI WGS metagenome assembly OBZI01 (sample SAMEA2580238, study PRJEB22360) | human gut metagenome | biome: human gut; feature: human-associated habitat; material: faeces | place: Denmark | collected 2008/2010 | reverse complement strand
AGTGCACCTCAATAAAAAATCGAATACACAAGATGTAGTTGAGCAGTCGCTTACGCTTTAATCGTATATATGCCCCGGCTTCCGTCGGGGCTTTTTATACAAGAAATGATTAGTTAAAAGTATTCCAGTGCCTACTTTCTTTTATATCTAAGTTGATACAAACTCAAATATGATTATCTGAAAGTAAGAACAAATAATAATAGTATTAGATATGAAACAAAGAAGAAATAGGTCTGAGTCCAACTATAAACGTGCAAAGATTAATTCGTGGTGCAGGCTTTTAGAAAAGGATTTTGATTGGGATTATACGTTTTTATTGGAAATAGAGCGCAAGAAAATAATAGAAATGTATGAATACTTTAAAAAGTGTACGCGTTCGGATAAAATGCCTATAGTGGCAAGAGACTTGCAACTTTGTATTGGCCTATTGGATATTGTGCTCGAAAAAGATAATTTGCAGTTGGAATTTTCAGGAATGAAGACTATGCGTAGAGATGACGGTATGTATGAAATGGTAGAAAGTCCGCATATAATAGCTTGTAGGAATCTATACATTAACACTAAAAATGCATCAAGGTTCTGCCTATTTAATTTCCCGACAGATGATTATGATATTGAAATTATTCATAAAGAGGAATTGAGAAGATATAAGGCGTGGTATCTATATAATAAAATCAGAACTTACAAGTTGTTTTCTTGGTGGGATTAGGTAATAGGCATCCATCATTCTTACATCGTAAGGTTTTGATAGGTAAAGCAGTCCAATAAGCGACCTTTTTTCTTTGGCTTCTCTCTGCTATGATTTATCTTTGCAACAAAAAAATATGGCATACAATTATGACGAAGAAAGCGTGAATGCCTTAATGAAATGGGCTGAGAACGCACTATTACCCAAAGAGGTGACATTAAGTGAGGCAGAACATATCTTTGACACCTCTCTGTATGTTAATGCGAATATCTGCGATATTAAGCAGCATTATCCGGATGCTTTCTATAATCTGGCCATTGATAGATTATATCGGTTGAAGGAATTTATTGAGTCAAACAATTAGCTATATAGAAATGACCTCTCCTATTTTAGATATAGAAAAAAGTAGCGTTGACAAATATTTGAGTAATATGGTTCAAGACTCAAATCATCGTTTTAAATCATGGGAATATTGCTATACGGTATTCGGTAATTCAGATTCAGTAGATTATTTATCTCTTCACCTTGCTTTTTATTTAGCGAGTTGGGGAATGTATAGAGGTAGTTGTGGAATACTTTGGAAAGATTATACGATTCATATGGATGCCGTAAACATAATAAGGAAATTTCATTCCCTAAGAAAAGAATGGTTTACAATGGATGATGTTTCTCAAATAATGGAGTTGTACAATGCGCTCAAGGATTACTACAGTAAAATCACATATTATAAACCGGAAAATAAGACTTCATCCTTAAACCTTGCTGCGACAGATACTCTGATTACTAAAATCATGTTAGGAACCATTGGCTGTGTTCCTGCATTGGATGACTTGTTTAAGCGGGCATTTCATTGTCAAGGCAAGCAGTTTGACGAAGAATTATTAAAGCGGATAATTGATTGTTCTCAGAGCAATAAAGATACAATACAGCAATGCCAAAGATATATTTCTGAAAGACTTCACTACCGCTATCCATCAATGAAAGTTGTAGATATGTGTTTTTGGCAAAAGGGATTCGATGATTTAAAAAACAGAGTAACCAAGAATGGCAAAATTAGATGAGGTTTTAAAATTAGTGAGATTATACGAAGAGAAGTATCGTCACCCAAGTCTTACACGTTTTTCAGTTAGTGACAAGTATGATTTGTTTCCTGGGAAAGAGAATATGGAAAACTGCTGGCTCCAATGCTACCATATGCCGATAGGCCTGGAGTCTATTTGATAATGGACGATAAGGATAATGTGTTATATATAGGTAAATCATCCGTTGCCATTGGCATTTGTTATGATGGTGAAGGGAAATGTCGGGTTAGAAACCCTTATTGGAGCACGTCACCTAAATATATTGTAGCTATTGCGGTTCCATTTGATTCGGCTTTTGAATGTGCTGCTTTAGAAGAATTCTTATTAGCCAACGTGCAGACGACTGATAATTCCATTTTTCAAAAATAAAAATGAATATGACTTTTGTTGAATAAAGCATGATTCTTTAATATTATGGCAGAACTCAAATATACGTATGCTCTTGATAAGAATGAAAATTGCATTGGTATTGAAAATGCTCAGAAAGGAATAGAATATCGATGTCCTCATTGCAAAGGAGAAATGGTTGTAAAAGAAGGTTCTATTAAAGTAAAGCATTATGCTCATAAGATAAGACCGCAAAACTGTAGCTATGAAACTTATCTTCATGCTCTTGCCAAGAAAAGATTTGAAGAGTGGTTTAATTCAGATGGTGCATTAAATATCTCTTTTAGAACAAAAGATAGATGCTCTAATTTTGAACATTGTCTATGGAATCATGATGACTATACTTCTTATTATTGTGAGAAAGAATCGAGCCGATCTTTTAACTTAAAGAATTATTACAATGTAATTACTCGAGAAAAAACATATAAAGGTTTCCGGGCTGATTTATTTCTTTCTGATTCTGAAAATAGACATGAGCCTATTTTTATTGAGATTTTAGTTTCACATCAATGTGAGAAGGAGAAGATAGAATCTGGGATGCGTATTATTGAAGTTGCTCTAAGCTCTGAATATGAATTAGACGATATTATAAGAAATGGAATGATTTCAGAAGATGAGACAACAATGTTTTATAATTTTAGGCGTAAAGATGGGATTACTAGAACATGTGGGATGCAACTCAATAAATTCGTATTATTAGAATCAATGAAAGGTTTATATAAGCGTATTAGTTGTAATGAATATACCCATCGATATTCATCTGCTATATTTGAGATTACATTCGATTATTATACTAATCGTACTATATATCCTTTGACTTTTGGTTGGGTAATTGCCTATAAAAATTATGAAAATGTGAGAAATTGTTTCTTATGTAAATATTATAAAACGAATTATTATACGAGCGAGAGGATATGTTGTTTGTATAAGAAAAAAGGTATTGAAAGGCATTGCAAATCCAGTGAGGCTTTAAGATGTAATGAGTTCAGTATTGATAAAAATATTATAAATGAAAACTGTGATTATTTATCATATATTACATATAATATCTGGAAAAAAGGTATGGGGAATGAGGGAATAGATTATATAAAAGGAAAGGTAGCCCAATAAGCAGCCTTTATTTTTGCCTTCAGATTTCAGTAACAATTCATACCTTGTGTATGACATGTCGGGGCTTTTTCGTTTGCGTGCCCTTTCTTTTATAAAAATTCCCTCAAGTCACGTAGGGAATTTCAGAAAAGCAGTTGTCTTTATAGTAGAATCCGGTATATAGTGTTAGTATAGTCCTTCTTTCAGCCATTGCAGTTTCTTTATACTGGATTTGCAGAATGTTCCAACATTGTGTGCTCTAATTGATTGTATATATTGAAAGGAACATGCTGGACCTCAGCTTTTATGCGGCTGAGGTTTTGTCGGAGACAAGAGTGCGTTGTTGAACGTGCGATGGAAATATGTGTTTAACCAAATTATTAGTTATGAAAAAAGAGTTTTGTATGGTAATTGCATTTGCTATGGCTTTAGCCGGGTTATTTATGCTTATGTTTATGTCATTTGATTAGTGAATGTCTGTTTGTTGACTGTTTTATAGAAGGGGCAGCTTATTCAGCTGCCTTGTTCCATTTCCCAGGAATTAAGTAATCCATATTGTGTAATTATTCCCCATGTGTGGTACTCAGTTCCACATATTTCCACACATAATTATTCCTTCTTGTTTTTATAATATGCTGATGTATAATGTATTATGTACTGATGTACATCATGGCATATCGTTTGTTCTATAGTTAATACAAAAACTATATTTATTTACTTAAAACTTACGATTATGAAAAAAGTATTGGTAGCATTAGCAATGGTTATGGGATTAGGCAGTTCAGTAGCATTTGCTTACGTGGTTTCTGGAACACAGTCTGTAGAGCAAACTCAGCAAAATCCTCAGGATGAGTTCACAAAAGTGGAAGTAAAAGACTTGCCTCAGGCAGTTATGAATGTCTTGGCTAAGGACTATGAGGGGGCTGTAATAAAGGAGGCTTTCATTTCCGAGAAAGAAACCGGTAAGATTTATAAGGTTGTGTTGACCATCACCAAGGAAAATCAATCCACTGAAGAAGTGACGGTACTTCTGAATGAAAAAGGAGAAACTGTAGAATGAATGGAAACTCTGTAGTGGTTCGGCATCCATCTACAGAGATGATTTGAGATACTTTTATGTCTATCTCGTTAATGCGAAAGGGGCGGCTGAATAGTCGCTCTTTTTGTTTATATTGTAATAATAGTTCGTTTCTTTTTTGTCAGAAATTCCTATTATAGAGGGTTGTTTTATACAAAATAATGTTTATATTTGTATTCTAATCCCTATTGTATTATGAATGACAAACAACAACTTCTAATTGATTGTATTTCCCTTCTTCCCGTTATAGGCATTCTGGTTTTGATAACTGTTGCCAATGACCAGCTTGTTACTATGGTTGCTGCCTATGTGCTTTGCGGAGAACTCTTATGTGTATTGGTTAGCAGGATATTAAATTTGTACTATATTGATGTGGCTTTTGTTTGGTTGGGTGGGATTATGCTTTGGTTGTGGTATTGGTTCTGGTTGGAGTCAAGCCATGTAGTGATGGAGATTGTGGAAAAGGCAGTTGAATGAATCGCTTCTTTTTCAGTAAAAAATCCCCGTAGCTGCTCAACTACGGGGATGGTGTCAAATAACAGAGTATCAATATGAGATACTAAGTGAGCCTATTCCATTACAGATAAATCATTGTCAACTTCATACTGGTTACAGCCAAAAGCCGCACACATTAAAATAAAACGTTCTTTTATACCTAATCCAGTATATCTGTCTACGGCTCCACTGCCTTTTGCATGAAGTCCTGCTGCGTATTTATCTATCTGAACTTTATTCATTAAATCTACATGAGTTTTACGGGCAAGTTTACTGCTTGCAATCTCATATATGGATTTGTACTCATTTGTTTCCAATGCCGCACTAAACATTGCCACTTTCCGGCTAATCTCACAGTATTCAAGTAGTTTTTTTATTTGATAATTGTACCCGGTTTCACCATTGCCATCAGGATAATAGGGTAACAAAGCATTGCTTGGTAGCCTACCTTTATACTTCATAATAATATCATAAGCAATACGAATGATGGGAGTTTTTATCTCAGTGCGTATAAGTCCATCCTTGTGTGTTTTCTGAGGTAAATAATGAATGTAAGGTATTCCTTCTTCAATGCTGATATTATCAAAAGTGAATCGTCTGAAATCACCTATACGGCAACCGAAACAACATTGAACAACGAATACATCTTTTACTCGCTGCAATGTTTCGGGACATTCTTTGTGGACAACTTCATTGAATTCTGTTTTGGTGAGAAAGAAAGGCTCGTCATATTGTTGCTTCATAATGGACTCTTTTTCTTTTCCTATCTTGCGGAAAGGAGATACGGGAATAACATCATTACTTTCAAGCTCCACCATAAATGCTTGTAATAATAATAGTTTCTCAGCAATTGTATTCTGGCTTCTTTCCTTTGATGGTATATTCCGCTTATTCATTTCTGCGTACAGTTCTGGAAATTTTTCAACCAGAGTGTATTCTTTGCGTAGAAAATCACGAAAATTTAGAATATGTTCCTTATTGAATTCATTGACCGGCAACCCGTCAATGCCATTGATAATGAGGAATCGAGTCAGTTCCCTTATCACTACATCGTAATGTTTCTTTCTGCCGGGACCTATTACACCTGCATTTAGCCATCCGTCAACATAGCGTTGGAACATACTACACATGGATTCCTCTTCACTGCTGATGTTATATTTTTCAGGATGTAAGTGCTGGTCTATTAAGATTTCCAGTTTTTCACTGGTTAATTCTTTGTTGCTCCCATAAATGGATAAAATTAGATTCTTCCGTTCTTCAATAGATGTGTTAAATGATGTTCTTATGTCTAACTTTATAATACTTTTAGCCTTATATTTTTCAGTCTTGGCATCCCAAAGAGTAGGAGAGACCATAATATCTGATTTGTGGAATAACTGTACATTGCGTCCATCAGATAATCGAAATCTGACATTTACTTCTTTATCTTTCTTCCCAGTTCTTATAAATGCTTTTACTGTAGTCATATATTCTCTGTTATATCGGTTGTGCAAATATACATAAATTGCACAACTCAGTTCAAATATTGCACAACATAATGCAATGGCATGCAATATAATATTTTTATATTACTCTGATTTTTAATATAATGTTATATGTATTGGTTTTATAGTATTTTACATTCCGAATCGCAACGGAATCACAACGATAAGGCAAGTAGTCGATAAAAAGGCTGCTTGCCTTTCGTCGTTTAGCTGGGTATCAACGATTTACTACCTTGCCAATTTCGACAGAATTTGTGCAAAAAGTAGGTAACATAGCAGAAACACAGCTTTCCGTAGTTCCACTTTTCCGGTGGGTAGAAATAATTTAGAAAACAAAAATGAGTACGGTAAGAGTCATCCAGAACAAGCAGAGATTGACCAAAGAGGGCAATGCTCCGCTATATATAACCTTTTATCTCGGTAAGGAAAAGTTAATGCTTCCTTGCAAAGTGTCTGTACCTGTTGCTAAGTTTGATGAGAAAAGCGGACTCCTCAAAGGAAACAGTAAGGAAGCAAAGGATATAAATCTTATTGTGAGTAACCTGAAAGCACGTGTCAACGATATATTGGTGAAGTTCCGGCTGAGGAACCAGGCTTTGACAAAAGATATTTTCATGCGGGAGTATAACAATCCAAGTGATTATAAGACTTTCCATGATTTCGTGAAGGAGCATATGAAAACCTACAGCCGGCGAATAGAGATGGGAACGTTCAAGCATCATCTGAGCTGTATGAAAAAGTTCAAGGCATATAATGAACTGTTACAGTTCCGGGACCTTACTCCGGATTATCTGACTGACTACTTGATTTACATGAAAAAGGAGCTTGGAAATACGGAGATAACCGCACAACGTAATATGTCCACCATCAAGATATATGTCACTGCAGCCTACAGAAAGGGCTATATAGAAGAAAATCCTTTCCAGGAATTCCATATCAAAAGAATAAAAAGCGATGTGGACTATCTGACAGAGGAGGAGCTGATGCAGTTTGTGCAATTATACTATCAAAGAACATTGCCGGAAAAGCTTCAGCTGACCTTGGCCTTCTTTCTTTTCATGTGTTTCACGAGCATGCACATTACGGATGCACGTATGTTCTGTATCGAGCAGGTAAACAATGATGTGCTGACTTACTACCGTGTGAAGAACCGGAACTGTAAACCGGAACCGATAAAGATTCCGATGCCGGTACCTGCGGAAAAACTTCTGGAAGAATGGGCAGAGGGTAGGGAAGAAGGACGTCTGTTCAGGAACGTTCAATGTGACCAGGTCGTTAACCGACAGTTGAAGGCCATTGCCAAGGAACTTGGGATTAACAAAAAAATATCGGCCAAGACAGGAAGACATACGTTTGCAACTATTTATCTCCGGAAAACAAAAGACTTATCCAGCCTGCAAAAATTGCTTGGACATAGCAATATCCGGGAAACGATGATTTATGCGCACGTCATGGATGAGAGCAAGCGGGAAGGCATGCAATGTTTCAATAGCTTCACCCTATAATAGGGGCCAAAAGCCGTACAATCGTGCGGATGATTCATAATGTTTTATTTATCAAATATCTCTGGAAAAATCTAACGAATGAGGGGAAATAATGATGGCAGCACTGGTGTTCAATGACTTATGAGGACTTATATTGAAAGCCTCACCGAAGTAAAAGTGCAAGGAAATGAAAGGTAATGAGGGCGGACGGTTTTCAAATCATTACCCAATAACGAGGTAAGTATATAGGTCGTTGGAGTTTATTTCTATTCTCTGCCACATTCTGCATAACAGTGTACAACTCGCTGATAACTAATTTTGTAACCAAAAAAGAATTGGATTATGCGAAGTACATTTAAGGTGCTGTTCTATGTGAACGGAAGCAAAGAGAAAAACGGTATTGTCCCCATTATGGGGCGAGTTACAATCAATGGCTCGGTGGCACAATTCAGTTGTAAGCAGAGCATCCACAAAGACCTATGGGATGTGAAAGGCAATCGGGCAAAAGGCAAGAGCAAGGAATCAAGAGACATCAATTTAGCTTTGGATAACATCAAGGCTCAAATCATCAAGCATTATCAACGCATTTCGGATAGAGAAGCATATGTTACTGCCGAAATGGTGCGCAATGCTTATCAAGGTATCGGAACAGAGTATGAAACATTGCTCTGCGCTTTTGATAAAGACAACGAAAGTTTCAAGAAGCGTATCGGCATAGACCGTGCAGCAAGTTCCTACAAGGTGCGTGTAAGGTCACGAAACCATTTGGCTGCATTTATCAAGAAATGCTACAAGCGTAGTGATATTTCTATGCTTGAACTTACTCCTGACTTCATAAAGGAGTATGAAATCTATCTCTCTACTGATGCAGGACTACATAATGGCAGTGTGTGGGCACATTGTATGTGGTTGAAGACAATTGTTTCTAAGGCTCATTACAATGGACTGACACCGAGAAATCCGTTTGCTCAGTATCGGGTGAATCAGAACATCAAGGAGCGACAATATCTTACAGAAGATGAAATCAAGGCTGTAATGACACACGAATTTGCGGATAAGAAGTTGGCTTATATCCGAGACTTGTTCGTGTTCGCAAGTTTCACAGCCTTGTCATTCGTGGATATTAAGGAACTGACCACAGATGATATTGTAGAGATTAACGGAGAGAAGTGGATTCTATCCAAGCGACACAAAACAAAGGTCAATTTCCAAGTGAAGCTATTGGATATTCCATTACAGATCATCAAGCGGTATGAGAGATTTCAAGAGGACAAACTCGTATTCCCAAATCTCAACTATTGGAACATCTGTAAACCGCTGAAAAAGATGATAAAAGAGTGCGGTATCTCAAAGGATATTTCCTTCCACTGCACTCGCCATGGGTTCGCGACATTGGCTCTCAGTAAGGGTGTTCCCATTGAGAGTGTGAGCCGAGTATTGGGGCATACGAACATAACCACGACACAAAAGTATGCCAAGATAACCACCGAGAAAATAGACAAGGATTTGACGATGTTCGGCAACAGACTCAATCAATCTTTTAGTGAAATTTCAATAGCAATGTAACTATGGAACGAGCAATTATAACAATCAGCGAAAATGGCAAGGTAAATATTCCAAGCGGTAATGTTTGGATGTCAGAAATGGAATTGGTGGAGTTGTTCGGGGTAATATCCCCGACACTCCGAGCCGCTATAAAAGCGATATACAAGAGTGGAACGCTTTGTCCTGTAAGCACCCAACGATGTGATTTAGCCACCCCTAAAGGTTGGGCTACATACTACAATCTTGAAGTGGTCATTACACTTGCATTTCGGTTGAATACCTATGAGGCAAGCAGGATAAGGCAAAAGGTGTTGGAAAATCTATGCCAGCGAAAAGAGAATGGAATCAACCTACTCATATCGTTAGGACGTGAAGCCACAATGAACAAAATATTATCATAAATCAATAGGCAGAAGGTATTTAAACCTGTTTGGTTACATTACAACCGAAAATCTTTTATACCTTTGCATAAGGTTTAAGCAATAGAGAGATCAGACTATGAAGGATTTAACCGTTACAAGAGCATTCAGCGAAGAAGATTACAATGAATTACTGCAACAGGCCGTAGCAGTAATTGAAACTTCTCGATTACGAATAGCAAAACAATTGAATACTATTGCGATGTCTTCCTATTGGGAGATAGGCAAGTTGTTAGACGAAAGAAAAGTTGACAGCAAACATGGCGATAGTATCGTAAAGAGGCTATCCATAGATTTGAAAACAAAATATCCAGATATGGGATTGTCTCCGAGAAACCTATGGAACATGAAACGCTTTTATCTTCGTTATTGTCAATACGATACAAAAGTGCAACAGGCTGTAGCAGTTTTGCCGTGGAGCCATAATCTACTCCTTATGAGTTACGATTTGTCTCCTGAGAATATCGTATTCTATGCTAACGAAGTATATGCAAAAGGATGGTCAAGAGATATGTTAAATCACGCATTGAAGTCTGAATACCATCTTTCAATACAAGCGGTAGAGAAGTCCAACAACTTTGATTCCACATTGCCTGCTCAGCAAGCCGATTATGCCAATGAAGTGTTCCGAAGCAGTTATAATCTCGGATTCATAGATGCTGTTGAGCCATTGAAGGAATTGGAGTTGGAACGTCGCCTTGTTCAGAAGATTACGACCTTTATAATGGAATTGGGTAGTGGTTTCAGTTTTATCGGCAATCAGCATACACTGACATGTAACGATAAGGAGTACCGTGTTGATTTACTCTTTTTCCATCGCAGGCTCCGTTCTATGGTTGCCATTGAATTGAAGATTGGCGAGTTCAAACCTGAATATGTGGGTAAGATGAATTTCTATCTGTCCCTATTGGATAAGTTGGAAAAGGCTCCCGATGAGAATCCGTCTATCGGTATCATCCTATGTGCCGAGAAAGACCATTTGGAGGTTGAGTTAGCTCTACAAGATGTAAACAAACCAATCGGAGTAGCTGAATATCAATATTTGTTACCTAAGAACAAATTACAGGAACTTGTAACAGATGAAATAAAAAAATCACAAAAGTAACTTTTATATTCATTTTGCTTGTATGTTTAATGAGAAAAAATCAAATTCAATATTGCGGTTAATATCAATTATCACATTAATTATAATTGTTATTTTATTTATCTGGGATTTGCTTACCAGCAACCCATATGAATCATTAACAATAAATCCGCTTAATATAGATTGGCGTGGTATTTCATTTGCAAACATAGATGTAAATTCATTAATTCAAACATTGCTGTCTGCACTTATAGGCTTCTTACTCACAATTATTGTAATTGAAATCATTCTTAAGAAGTCAAGGGATAAAGAACTTAATGACAAAAGAAGGCTACAGTTTAATAATGTTAGCAAAGTGGTGAAGGCTCCTTTATATAGATACAAGAAGGCCGCCTTGTCTATTTCGTATCCATTAGGTAAAATGCCTATTGATATGAAGATAAAAATACCTATTGACTTTAAAGTTCTAGCTGAAGCTTTTATGCCTCAACAATTTGCAGATGAGCCCTTGTTCGAATCTAAAATAGAATTTTATGCAATTACAATCAATGAATTAAAACAACTTTTTAATAATATTCTAATCAATGTTGATTTGTCAGAGAATTCAGATTTATCAGAATTATTATCAAATTACCTAGTATATATAAATGTGAACAATCCTTGCTCTCAAATTTTGGATATGAGAGGTAAAACTATTGGAAAAGAGCTAATGACAGATTATATAAAAAGAGAATTGCCCAATATAGATGTCAGTAAAATTCAACCATCTAATATTTTTTATCCGTTTATTATATTAAAAGATGTGATTGAGCATCACGAGCAATTCCTAAATGAATTATATCGTATTGCCCCTGAATTTAAATTTCAAAATAGTCAAATATGAAATTGACTTGAATTTAAAACATAATTAGCACACGTATATCTCATAAAATTGTGTATATTTGCACTTAAATATGAGATATAATGTCAAAAACAAGAAGCATGAATAAGATAAAGATAGTTCTAGACCAAAAAGGCATTAAACAAAAATGGCTTGCCGAACAATTGGGTAAGAGTTTTAATATGGTGAATTCCTATGTTCAAAACAGGACTCAACCAAGTCTTGAAACTTTATATAGAATTGCTTCAATCTTAGGAGTTGAAATAGATGAGCTCCTATACTCTAAAGAAGATATTGAAAGAATGAATAATATAAATCCGCAATAATATGGCAACAGCAAATCAACTAAAAATGCTTGTTAAAAGTCATTTTGAAGATAATAATGAGAGATTTAACACTATAGCATTGCAAATTGCGGCACACGAAGCAAGATTAGGACATACTAATCTTGCAAATGACATTCGCAAGATTATTGAGTCTTCAAAAAATAACAAACCAAGATTGAAGAGTATAGATTCTAACCTTCAAGGTCTTTTTTTGGAGATTTATCCGCAAGAAAGATTGTCGGATTTGGTTGTTGCACCTCAAATCAAGGAACGAATTGAACGTATTATTCATGAATTTACATATAAGGATAAATTGTTCAAGCACAACTTGGAGAATCGCCGTAAAATAATGTTTTCTGGCAATCCTGGAACAGGTAAGACTATGACAGCTTCTATAATTGCAAATGAACTGAAATTACCTATATACGTCGTCCTCATGGATAAAATTGTAACTAAGTATATGGGAGAAACAAGTGCTAAATTACGCCAAATATTTGATTTCATAGAAGATGTCCCTGCCGTATATCTATTTGATGAATTTGATGCCATAGGAGGCCAACGAGGAAAAGATAACGAAGTTGGAGAAATGCGTCGTGTCCTTAATTCTTTCTTGCAATTTATAGAAAGAGATCACTCTGATAGCCTCATAATAGCTGCAACAAATAATCTTGAATTATTGGATCAGGCTCTCTTTAGGCGTTTTGATGATGTTATTCATTATCAATTACCTACTGATAATGAAAAAATTCAGCTTCTAAAAAATCGTCTAAATGGAAACCTTAGTAAAAAGGAAATTAAAGAATTATTACCCGAACTTGATTCATTGAGTCATGCAGAAATAAATCAAGCTTGCCTGGATGTAATAAAGACATCGGTAATATATGATTTACCTATTAGATTTGATTTAGTTGTAAAAACTATCAAGGAAAGAAAATCTGCTTATAAATTGAGTGCTGAATAATGGATAAGTATAGCCACATTATTTTACCTGAGCAAATTAAAGCATCAATAAAATACTCTCCAAGAGGTAGCGGAGGTGGTTCTCCTGCAATTCCTAATAGAGACAGAAGAACTCATGCTGAAAATTTGCAGCATTTGTTAGAATTAGCACACTCCGAGAATGAGCGTATCAAGCAGGAAATGGAAGCTGTTTCTTTGCCTGCAAGAACTGGTACGTATTTGGAATTTTCAGGTGCTCCTGCTCACGAATTGGTTACAAAAAGTTTAGAAGATCAGCAATCTGGAATAAGATTACTGAATGTTAGAACGGTTAGTGATGAAAACATTGGAGAACAAACTTTTGCAACAGTTTTTATCCCTCACGGAAAAGAAAATAAATTTGCAACCAAATTAAACAAGTATGCAAATGAAAATACATCAAAAGGGAAACCTAAAAATGATAAACTCTTCCGTAGTATAGAAAGTATCAATATTGCATTGCTTAGAGCTTTATGGACTGACAATGTAAGAGATTTCCCTACCAATAATATGGATTGGTATGAAGTTTGGATACGCACTAATGATTCCGAGGATATTGCTAATCAGCACAATGCATTTATTGAAGTTTTAAATACTTTACAAATAGAGTATAAAGCGAATTCAATACTTGTATTCCCTGAAAGATCTGTAATTCTTATAAAAGCAAATATTGAAATCCTTACAAAATTATTACAAGGTTCTGACCAATTAGCAGAAGTTAGAAGTGCTAGAACCTTAACAGATTTTCTATTTAGAGAATATCGAAACGAACAAAACGAGTGGGTTCAAGATTTGCGAGACAGAACGATTGTTGATGCAGATTGCAACTCTGTTGTTTGCGTTCTGGATACAGGTGTGAATAATGGACATCCACTTCTTGCAGATGCTGTCAAAGATGAACATTGTGCGACAGTAGTTGGTGAAGGTAGTGCTGACAGAAATGGGCATGGCACTTGTATGTGTGGAGTTGTTGTTTATGGAGATATGGCAAAAGCTATTGCACATAATAATATTGTTCCAATCCATAATCACATAGAATCTATCAAAATTTTGCCCAGTAATACCGTAAACCCTAAGGAATCCTGGGGATATTTGACTGAGCAAGCAGTAGCGATATCTGATGTTACATTCCCGAACAAACCTATATCTTATTGCATGGCCATAACTGCAGAGGATTGCGAAAACGGGAAACCCTCATCTTGGTCAGGCTCAATTGATTCTATTACATATAACGATGGTCAATATGGCAAATTATTTTTAGTTTCTGCAGGTAATATTAGAGACATAAACGGTGCTGATAAAGATATAATACAACAGTATCCCAATGGGAATTGTTTACGCCCTATTCAAAATCCCGCACAATCTTGGAATTGTATGACAATAGGTGCTTATACCGATATTGTTGCGGCCAACTGCCCAGAATTACAAGGATATCAAAGAGTTGCTCCAAGTGGAGGTATAAGTCCATTTTCCCGTACATCCAAACTTTGGGAAAAATCATCATTGATTAAACCAGAAGTAGTATTTGAAGGAGGAAATCTATATAAAACGAATGACCATCAAATACCTTTCTCAGAAAGCGAAGCTCTTCAGTTAATCACTACAAGTAAGAATTATGCTGTTAGTGGCTATTTTGACTCTATAAATGCAACTAGTGCAGCAACAGCGTTAGCTCTGCATTTTGCTGGTAAACTTCAAGTTCAATATCCTGATTTATGGGCAGAAAGTATTAGAGGCCTTATAGTACATTCTGCAAAATGGACACAATGTATGGAACAACAATTTCCTGTAAATAACAGGAGGGATATGGAAAACCGATTGCGTCATTGTGGATATGGAGTTCCATCGGAAGATAGAGCACTTTTTAGTTATGGTAATGGATTGACATTTATAGCACAAGAGGTTATTCAGCCATTTATCAAAGATAGAAGAGATAATGATGCAAAAATAAATGAAATGCACTTTTTTAATTTTCCTTGGCCACATGAAATCCTAGAAGAATTAGCAGAAGTAGATGTTTCGATGAGAATTACATTGTCATATTTCATAGAACCTGCTCCAGGAGAAATTGGTTGGAAAGATAAATATAGATATGCTTCATGTGGTTTACGGTTTGATGTTAATAATGAGAATGAAGATGAGAGGTCCTTTAAATTAAGGATAAACAAGGCGATTGAGGCTGAAGAAAATGAAGAGCGAGGAAGAAATGATTCTACAAGATGGTTGATTGGTGCTGATAATAGAAATAAGGGCTCGATTCATTCTGATGAATTAAGATTATCAGCTGCGCAATTATCAACGTGTAATTTAATCGCTGTATATCCAATTGGAGGTTGGTGGAAAACTCGCAAAAATTTGAAAAAATATAATAACAAACTGCGGTATTCGTTGATTGTCTCATTAGACACTCCTGTCGAAAATATTGATATGTATAATGTTGTAAAAACTAAAATTGAAACAATCATTCAGACTCCTATTGAAGTTGAAATTCCAGTAAACAACTAATAAATTCGGCGTTCACCCCCAACAAGTGAACGCCGAAGTATTATTATCCTATCGCATTCATGCCATCTATCAAATCCTGATAGGTAGTCACTTTGTGGTACTTCTTATTGGCTGTGGAGATGGAGTTGAAAGTTTCTCCGCACAGTCAATTTTGGCTCGCTCGATGGCAGACAAGTCCATCGACGACATTGAGCCTTTGGTCTCGGCTACGAAGAAGATGTGCTAACCTTCTTAATGGATCAATTGGGAACAAAGTTGCTTATTGAGAATGCGAAGGAAGAAATTAATTAACCTATTACGCAATGGGGTACTCTTAATTCACATTATCTTTGTTTGCTATATTATAGTAGGTATATACTTTTGTAGTATACTTATTCTATACTTTTAAACTGTGTTTTAAGCTCATTATAATCGAACACATAAATATCAATATCAGGCGCAATTGATTGATAGTATTCTTTGATATTTTTACTAACTGCATCAGTATATTTTTCCAAAACAAATACAATTATAATGTGTGGATTCTTTTTTAAAAGATTCTCCTTATATCTAAGAACTTGCTGATATGTATCTCTTAATCTATTAATGGTAATATTATTCTTTATATACTTACACTCAACAAGATATATTCTATCACTAATTGCACCTATTGCATCATACCTATATTTGCCAATTTTTACTTCCTCTGTAAACTTTGTATTGTAAATTGTATTTAACTTTTGTATTGCTAAATGAGCTGAGTTTTCTGCAGAAAACGCTAATGCACAAATATTTGATTTCTCGTTTTTAATAACTTCTTCAGAATCCTCTATATTTATGGGCATTTGCTCTTCGTATTTAGAATTCTCTGTTGCCTCGCTTAAATATTTTGCTTTACGTTCTGCGTTTGTAAGTTTGACAAAATTATCCTCATTCTTAAAATCGGTAGGACCATACAATTTCTCATGATGATAGCAAACCAATAATACAAAAACAACGAAAATGACTACAGGGAAGATAATAATAAACCAAATAAATGGTAGTCGTTCTTCAGCACCATTTAGTTTATCTAGCCCAATGGAGAATACAAGCCCAGCTATCAAATAGCATATAGTAACAAATAACGCAATTACTCCAAGAGGATTTCTTAAAAAATTCTTTATATTATCCTTGTCTAGCATAGTTTCTACATCCATTATTCTTTTATGTTTTCTGCAAAATTACTTATAATTTCTCAAATCTGTAATTTTCAATTGAGAATAATTATCTTTGCGGAACTATAACAATAATTTTATTAGTGAAATGGATATGAATAATATACAAAAGACACCAGAACAACAGATAGATGATGCTGTGAAAGTTTCGAAGGCATTATTTCTACCGAGAGCAAGAAACTCACAAGAAGCAGAGAAGATTGAACGGAATATAGAAGCCGCAGGAGACCACTTGAAATCTTTAGTAGCAATTGTTAATGATGCAGATCTTTTTAAGGCATTAGTATATGAGATAATGTCAAAAATGAGATAACAGAATAGCCTGCGATTTCACAAGCTATCCTGTTATAAAGACTCTAAAAATATTACTCAACCTCCAAGAACCCCATTAGGAACGCATCGGGGAAGATGAACTTCTTTTCGCCGAGGGTGAATCTGATGTGGATAAACTTTTCATTCTTGTTGATTTTTACAACCGTTCCTTTGCCGAATTTCTTGTGTACGACAGTACTATCAACACCGATTGATTCTAATTTGACTTCAAGGTCGTGTATTGTTTGTGGCTCTTGCAAAGGAGCATCAACCGCAGTCGGTTTCACAGGCCGTTCTTGAACGGTTGACTTTGCTTGCGAAATTTTTACGATTGTTTTGCCATCTAATGGTTTTGCTACCCTATGAGTGGTTTCAATAGGCTCAGTAACTCTTGAATATGAACTATAATCAATCTCATTCATTGAGGATTGCTGATTATAGAAAAGCTTCTCATATTGAGTTTTGCGAATTGTGGTATCCCAACCGCCGACCTCATCGTTGGTATGTTTGTCAATGCCTGTATAAGTAAGGCTTGCATCCTCGTAACGCTTGAATTTAAAAATGGCATCATTCATTAGCGGTGCGTTGAACACGCCCAATGAGCATAGCATATTAAAGTCCTCTACACTCAAACCTGTAACTTTTTTGAACAAGCCCGGCTCTAACTGCGTGATAACATCTTTAAGGCATCTCTCGCGATAGTCGGTCAAGTACATAAATACAGGGATTCGGGTTGCAAACTTTATCAGTTTCTCTTGAATCTGCTTGCGTTTGCTCTTCATCTCCTTCTCCTCGGCAGAGATTTCCTTCTTCTCCTTTGGTGTCGGGTCGGGATTCTCTTTCTTCGCCTTCTTTACAGCTTCTGATTTATTGATAATGGTAGTAAGGTCGCTGTTGAGATTGCGGAAGCCCTCGATATTCATTAAGGCTTTCATTGCCTCCGGACTTGCAAGCAGGCGCTTCAGCGTATCGTTATCCACATTTACAAGCAATGCCGACTCCCATCGTTTGGCAAGCAGTGTTGCCGATGTTCCTGCAAGTGCTATATCAAGAATATCCTGTGCATCGACCTCTTTCATACTGCTACCATCGTAAGCAAGCACAGGTAAGAACTTAATAAACTCGCCTACCTTTGCTTCGGGATTACTCTCGTTTATGTCAAGGCGACAACTGTAATCCGATATTTGACGCAAAGCTCGGTCAAGGGCAAAGTCAAATACATAGCACTCGTTCTTCATTATGGTTTTGCTTCCCTCTTCGTTCTTAACTTCCCAGGGGCTTTGCACACGGAATGCTGCTTGGAAATATGTTTCTGGGCTTTTCAGGTTACGGAGCATAAATATACCCGTCCACGGTTTAACGGTTACACCTGTTGTCAGTTTACCACAAGTGAGTGTGATTGTCTTTGTCGCAAGCGGGTCATCCATATTCGCTTGTACTGGATGTAAGGCGTCCAAGCCTATTCCGGCTGCTGTTCCTGCACAAACTACGACCTTATAGTCGTGATAGAATTTGTTTTGCCTTTGAGCAAGCAGATTAGCCATTGCAAAGCACGATGCCACATTAGGAAGGAACCACAATGTATGCGAAAGTACATTGAGCAGTCGAGTATCGCTGAATGGCATTGGCGGTCGCTTGTCTTGTCCCAATTTTAAATCATCTACACTTGCTGGCAAATAACCACCACGAATAAGGTCGAGCCATTTCTGTACCTCATTCTCATATTTGAAGCGGGCAAACTCGCCTTTGCCCTCTGCTGCAAAGAATAGGTTAAGGTCAAACTCATCAAATTCACCTTGCTTGGCTACCTCTTGTATCTCATCGGGCATACGATAGGTAAGCATAACCATTCGGGGTAAGGCGAGATAAGGATTGTCGCTGCCTTTCCATTCTGCTTTTGCCCGCTGCTCATCGCTGTAAGTCCAGTTGAAGATCTGCTCCTCAATAAACTCTCCATTGTTTATGGCTCTGAACGGAGTGCCTGACAAGAAAAGATAATACTTTGTGGATATTGGCAACCACGATTCGTTAATAGCATTGTTTGCCTCGTCCTTCTTGTACTTCTCGGCATCAAAATCTACAGCACTTTCTTCGTCCTCCTTTTCAAACAGTTCCTTTGCACGCTCCTTCCAAGCACCAAAGTGGTATTCATCAAAGATCACCAAATCCCAATTGGTAGCGTGGATAAACTCATTCTTGGTTTTAATACCGCCACTCTCATTAGTGCCAAGCAAGTCCTGAAACGAACCGAACACGACAATAGGACGCGACTTATCGGCCCTTTCATACTCCTGGTCAATATTCTGATTATTGTTACGGGCATCCTTGTTGGAGATATATTGCCATCCCTCAAAGTCGATATGCGAAACAAGGTCTTCACGCCAAGCCGATTCAACTGCTGGTTTGAATGTGAGCACCAGAATACGCGACAACTTCATCTTCCTTGCCAATTGATAACTGGCAAAGGTCTTTCCGAAGCGCATTTTGGCATTCCATAGGAATTTGGGTATGCGGTTAGGCTCTTCTTTCAGTGCTTGCTCAAAATAGGTTTTTGTTTGTTCTACTGCACGGAACTGTTCAGGTCGCATTGTAAAATTCTGCGTTCTGTTCTCTTCGTTTGCAGCACCTGTTCGGAGCGACAGGATTGCAGCCATAACTTCTGCTACCGAGCAACGGAACCATTCATCGGTCTTGTCAAGAGGATTAAGACGCTTGCAACCTTTGCGTTCAAGCAAGCGGTGCACATCCTTGTCGGTAAAGCAAGAACCATCGTTGCTCATTGCCGACTCCACCAATACAATCTCATACTGCACTTTGCTTGTGTGCAATTGCTCATCTATGCGTTCTTTGGCTGTGCGGTCGGTATAGCCTACTTTCAAATAGCCTTTGTGGGAATCTACTCCTATTAGGCGATAAGCATATATCGTTGGAGTAACAGTTGGTCGTTGAGGAAAATAATTGTGTTCCATAATATTACTCCATTGGTCTTATCATAGATTCAATAAATGCAATCTCATCCTTCGTTAAACTATATTTCGCGTATAGTTTTTCATCCGTCCAAGATTCATTAAAATCTTGCATTGGCACAAAGCAGAATTTGTCTTTAGATAGATTGATAGAAGAAACAGCCTGCAATAATAAGAATCGAGCAAAACGAGTTCTTAAAAAAGAACAAAGATTATTTGCATAATTCTGGTTATTGAATTTACCCAGAATTAAGTATGAGTCAGTACAAACTTCTTTGGGATTTAATACTTTTGTCGTAGAAAGTACTTTCATCATACCGTCCTTGTCGGGTTCTCCTGCATGTTCACAAGTAACCTTACTTATCATTACTTTGTAAGAGTCGGCGTAATCTATATTTTGCGAAATAGATTCTCTTGTAATGTATCCAGTACCTTTACTTGAATGGAGTATATAGCCATCATTGATTGCATTTTCTAACCCTCGCTCGTACGATGCTATACCAAAAGGATTACGAGATAACATTATCTCTGACAATGAATCTGTATCCTTCTCTTTTACTTTATGTATTATTTGAATAGCAGAATTATGTCTAACAAATACAGGAAATTCATCAAGTGCTCTCATTTGCCGACTTTCAGTTCCATTAAGGATGGTAGTGAAGTCGCATAATCCTTTTGACCCTTTTTCCCATAAGAAATAGCAAACTCCTCCTCCAATACTATTATTAGGGAAACATTCTTTAGCATTTACATAATCTCTTATAATCCTTATCTGCTTATCGGATAGCATTGTATTGCGAAATTCATCTAATCCTTTACCTCCAGCATACCATCTAGCCGGGATAATCATAGTTAGATAACGAGGATTTAACTTCTTTGCTTGTTCTATAAAAAGATGGTAAATAGGTTTGGCACTCGCTCCATTACCACCATCACTTAACTGGTATGGTGGGTTGCCTATAATCACATCGAATTTCATATTGAATACTTTCTTTACATCTAAATTATGGATAAACTGATAAGCGTGGGTCTCGAGTTCAGCACCACGATCGTACTCACTCTGCGAAGCACCGCAATAGATACATTTTCCATCTTTCCAAGTGTGCTTGATGCGTTGGTAAATGATATTTCCCTGCGGTTTGTCTTCGGGGAACTGATAGGCAGAAAACTCACTGCTTGGGAACTTGCTGCAATAGACACTGCGGCGAGAAAGCAGGCTTGTAAGTTCGGTAATGGCAATACCAAACAACTGCTTTGAAAAGATATGCTCTATACGCTTCTCAAGGTCAGGAATCTGCTCCTCAAGTCCCTTAATCAACCGCTTGGCTATTTCACGCAGAAAAACTCCACTCTTGCAACAAGGATCGAGGAAAGTGGTATCGGGGTTCTCGAACAACTCCTGTGGGAGCATATCAATAATTTTGTTTGCCAATTCGGGAGGAGTGAACACCTCATCATTGCTAAGATTGGCAATGCACGAAAGCACGTCGGGATTATAGACGCTTTTGAACAAACTATTCTCCATAATCCTGAACCTTTTTGTAGTGAGTAATATATCTTCTCAGAAATATCCCGCCTTCCTCCTTTTGCTCTTCTGTAAGAGCAAAGAGATTACCTTCGCTATTATCGTTATAGAGAAGAAGGTCGGACATGGTGTAGTCGGAGCGTTGCATTTGAGAGCCACCAATTAGCGTCCATTCGGAAAAGACAATGGGCGCAGAGGTGTCTTTGCCCTCAGCATCAACACACATCAATGTAAGTGCATTACCGTTGATAATATTTCGGCTGATGATAAACTTGGCAGCTTCGCGTGTTTCATCCGAAGCCTCGGATTTGCAATGATCGGTATATTCCTCGTTCCAAATTTTATAAAGACGATCACGACAAGCAATCACATTGTCGTTCATTATATCCACACCGTAGAGGCTACCAATAGCGACAATGGCTTGTTTTTCATAATCACGAGGGCTCTTCTTATATTTCCTCCTAAGTTCTGCGAGTTTTCGTTTGAGAATGGCAGAGAGAAAATTCCCATCACCGCAAGCCGGCTCCAAGAAACGGGAGTCTGGTCTCAGGCACTCATTAGCAACGAGGTCGCACATGGCGTTTACCTCACGCTCGGCAGTGAAGACCTCGCCTCGTTCGGCTACACGCTCTTTAGATTTTATTTGACTCATATTCCATCTTCCTTTCTTCTCTATGTAAGAGATACTATAGAAGACGGAACTTGCTGATTATTAGGTGGTATTTCGTTTTGTTTATCTGCGTTTGCTAAACAATCGCACACAATTATATGGCTGTCAGCCTTTTTATTGACTCCAAAATGGTGTTAGTTGCTTTATTTTGCGTAATTTTGCAGTAAATTAAGTATCTCTTACATAGAGAGCAATCATTTTGCTAAACATCTTTACTTCTTACAAATCCTTTAATATCTGTGCATTTGCTCTATCGACTACGGCATTATCCAATGATGCCAAATAGATTTGTGTAGTCATCTCCGAATCGTGTCCCATTCCCTCACTGATAACCGAAATTGGGATATTCTTGCTCTTGGCAATACTTGCCCATGAATGGCGCGCGACATATAGGGTTAGAGGAATGGATAATCCGACCATCTTTGCAACATCCTTCAGAGACTTGTTAGTACGATAAAGCATATTCTTATATTGGTTCCTTTCGTATGGATATTTGAGAATAGGAAGTAGATACGGGCTATACAAATCAGTATCGTATTTATTCACAATCTCTTGCATACACTTCTCCCAACGGATAAAGAGTTGTTGCCCCGTTTTGCGTCTGCGGTACGATAGTATGCCATTGGATAGATCTTTCTTCTTGAGATATGCCATATCAATAAACGACATTCCACGAGTGTAGAATGAGAACAGGAACATATCCCTTGCAAAGTCCAACGATGGTTGCAATGACAAATCTAGATTCTTAATTTGCTTGATTGCTTTTAATGGAATTGCTCGTTTAACGGTCTTATCAATACCAGTATAAACGTGTTTGAATGGATTTCGATTGGTGGTCAAATCCTTTTCAACAGCACGATTATATACTGCTCGGAGTATCCGCATATAGAACGAAGTGCTGTTCTTGGTCAATCCTCGACCTCGTAAATAAGCCTCATACATCAGCATTAAGTCCGAATCAATATCCTCCAATAACAGGTCCTTATCTTCTCTAAACTGCATAAAACTTTTAAGCATGCAACGATAGGTTTCCGAAGTACGCTGCTTACCCATCTGCTGTAATTGGGCAATAACACCCTGCATAAAATTGAACAGCGATTGCTCATTGGCTTGCTTCTGAAATGTTGAGATTATATCATCGGCAGTGTATTTTACTCGCTTATACTCTAATTGCTTGATGATGGATTGCAGTCGCTTAATATCCCAATCAATTCGCTCTTCAATGGATTGTAGATAGTGCAATCGGCTGTTATTGGTCGTGATTATTGAACATTCTTCCTCATTCCATTCGTGCATAAAGAGTCGGTAATCCGTCTTTAACTGACGGATTACACGATTCTGGATGATTTGATAATAGATTGTTCCCTCCTTGTTTGCGTTTGTCGAGAGTCGAAACTTTACCTTGATACTTGCCATAGGCTCACGGTTTTGATTTCTTGTTTGGGGTATCCTTTGGCTGCTCTTGCTTGTCCTTGATGGACTTTGCTTTGCTCTCCTGTTCCTTGGCTGCTTGCTCTTTAAGCCTTGCTTGCTCGGCAAGGGCTGCTTGTTTGCGAACAGCCTCTTCGTAGGTCTCCACATCCTCACGCATTTGTTCAATCTTCTGATTATCTCGGTTGAGTTCGAAGATGTCCTCCAATGTGGCTATCTGCTCTGCCGAAGCATCGCCTTTCATCTTGATGTAGCGGTATTTGAGGGCATCATCATCTCTCTGAATGTTTGGTCTTGACAGGTGATATACTGCTGATACTCCTGCTGCCATAAGGAAGATAATTATTGATAGGAGAATCCAAGATTCTTTTGTATAAAGGGCAAACGAGTGTCGTTTCTCGTCAATATTGTGCTTTACCTTTACCTCGTCCATCTTGTCGATAGCCTCTGCAAGCTGTTGTTTCACACCCTCAAAGTCGGGTTGTTCTTGCTCACTGATGCCATCCATTCGTTTGTTTATCTTGCTAAATTCATTGACAACGAATCCTGCAAGCTTGTTGGTTTTAGCATCATAGTACTCCTTGTTTTCTCGGTTGCCATTCTCGATTAGATCCTTAATGGGTGTCAAATCTACATTGGCATTTACTGTTTGTTCTGTTCGTTGGCTCTTGCTGATAGTCAGCAACTCCTCCAACATTGCGATAATAATTGAGTTATTTTCCTGCATATTTCTTCTGTTTTTAAGTGGTTAATGATTATAGTTTGAATCCTCTGGTTCTCTTTTTCTTAGGCTTCTGCTGCATCAAACGGCGGAAATCTGCCTCTTCCTGACTATCCACATCTGGCGAAGATGTGAAGTCCAACAAGCCTAATGAACCGTTGATAAGCTCCGATTCTTTGTTCTCGAAATGGCTTATCTGTATATGATGTGGTTCATATTGTCGCTGATATTCCGCTTGATTGTGACTATTCAGTGCCTTATCAATCTTTGAATAACTGAAACTGCGGTCTATCTTCGAGCCGTTGAAGTGGTAGCCATTCTTGGTAAAGATGATGCCTTGCACCTCATTGGTGTTACCCTTATACTTGAAGCGGACATCTATGCCTTCGGCTTTCAACCGCTTCAACAGTGTAGTCCAATCCGAACATCTTGCAACTTCCCGTTTGAGAACTTGGTATATCTCGTAACGGGTTTTGTCAGGCTCTTTCAGTCGGTGCGTTTTTACCTGTTCTTTGCCATTTGCGAAGTATAGACAGTATTTGCGTGTCAGCTCCTTGCAGATGCGTTCACTGCGGTAACGGTCATTCCTGTCGCTGATGGTTCTACCGTTATTATCCACACGATTAAAGGCTATATGAACGTGCGGATGCTCTTTATCATAGTGTCGTCCGATGATATATTGTGTATCACGGATACCCATCTTCTCCATATATTCCCTGCTTATCTGTATCATAAGTTCGTCTGTTAAGCGTGGTAAATCCTGCTTCGAGAAGCTGAGTGAGATATGTCCTATGAACTTGTCCACACGCGGATTAAGCCTTGATTGAGCAATAAAACTTCGGGCTATAGTGCTGTTATCATTGAACAGTACACCTTGACAATCTATAAGCGTGGCTTGCTTCTTCTTGTCGAGGATATAATCTACAATTCCTCTGGCTCCTGAGCCTTTTACAATCTTGGCCATCATAGACTGATATGGTCTATAATGTTTTCCAATGAGAGCAGCAGGTGTTGGCATTGCCCGTAGTGCAGCCTTACACCTTCACGATGAGCCTTGCGAGTCAGTTGATTGAGATTGTTTGCCATTCCGCATAGCTTACGGATATAGTCCGCTTGTTCGGTAGTAAGGCGTGCCCTGATATGGCAATCACGGATAGCCATTCTTACAATCTCACTAGCCGATACTCCTGCGTTCTTGGCTTTCAGTTTCATTGCATAGTACTCTTCGGTTGCCATCTTGACCGTTATGCGATACTTGCGTTTTTCGGACAACTTCTTTGTGGGTCGTCCTCCCTTATTAGGTGTCTTGTTATTGATACTTCGTTTCATAAGATTTCTGATTTTGATAATGATACATACTTTGTTTACTTGATAGACCAACGGGATGTCTTCTTCTGCGACCTTCGGGAGTGGAAACAAGTGGTTTTGGTCTGCCCAAAACATAAACTTGCTTCCCCACTAACCGAAGGTCAATCAATTTTGAGTGCCTCAAAATGTAATTCCGTTGGAACAGTCCTTAATTTGGTTGGATTAAGAGGTTACATTCCTTTCCAATGTTCGAAGTCTTCTGAATAGAGTTCGATGTGATGACGGACGATGTTCTCCAATAGTCCCGACATACTCATTCTATCCTCACCAATTTTGCAGGCGAACTTATCAAGCATCTTTCGCAACTTGCCACTAATGAATACCGGCTTGCGGTCTTCAATCTTGTAAGGTCGCATAAAGGTGTTGCGGTACTCCTCCAATGAGAGCTTGCGTTGCTTACTGCTCACTCGGCGTTGGATGGTAGGAGTCGGTGGCAGTTCCTCGGCATTAACAATAGGTGAAATCTCTTTAGCCACATCTGCAACGGAAGACGCTGCTTCCGTTTGGGCTTGTTTTGCTACTGACGGTAGAGGCTCTGGCAGAATGTCGTCAATGGATGATCCTACGGATTCCATTGTTTGCAAATTCTCCATATCTGAGCTATTACCCTTATCACTCCTGTAAAAAGACCTTGTAGTCATTTGGTCGATAATTTCTTGACACTGTTCTTGTGTCAACTCAACTTGTTTTTTCTTCATACTTATCACTTTTTGAATGTTCAACAATATGGTCTTTGTGCACAATCTTGACCGATTATCTGCTGCAAAGAAAATATGCATACAATTCTACCACAACTAATTAGGTCTATGTAGGCAATTATGAATTGTATTGCATTTCGGGGTGATTCGTATGCAGTGCAGACTGCACGATTCTTCCCAAGTTGAACGGGTAATTATGAATTGGGGCAAAATGCTTAATTGAAGGAATTAAGGACTTAAATACAATAGCGGATAGACGGACTGCCGAAACATCGGGAGTTGGTCTATCCGCTATCCTACTATCATAGAATCAACGACTATCCGTTTCGGCTGTTCGGAGCAGAAGTTTGGCAGACGGATAGGTATCGGTCTGACAACCGACAATGCAACGGACAAGATCCGAGACGTGCAGTTGCTTGGGGGTATTCTTATATAATATTGGTTACAATGTGATGTATGTTTAAAAATGTATCATCATATACATCTAAAAGTGCCACGAACTGTGCCACATACTGCAACAGGCTCACCGTATGATTGAGGTGTGATAACTTATCTATTACTTCGCACCAACAAAACGAAATTGCATATGAGGAAAGAGCCTATTTCGATGACTGATTATCGTGTCTGTGATGAAACGATAAGACAAGGAATGACACCTATTGTTAGTGCCATTGAAGTATAAAAATCTCTTCCTTATTTAGCAGTGCGAAACAAGAAAACAAGTGTAATAATATAAAACAAAAGCGTATGGATTTAATCATTTTTGAGAGAAAGGCATTCGAGGAATTTGCCACGAAGATTGAGCAGTTCATTCTGCGAGTATCAAATTCACCCGTTGTCAAGAACGGGAAGAAAAAGACAAACAATTGGCTCGACCATCAGGATGTTTGTCAGCGATTGAAGATAAGCAAGCGTACATTGCAGACCTTGCGTGATAATGGTACACTTGCCTATACCAAAATCGGCAACCGGACTTACTATCTGCCCGAAGATGTGGATAGCATTATTACGAAGGTAGAGGACAGACGAAAAGAAGCCAAATGGAAAGGGCGAGAAATCTAATCAATGTATAACAATAAAACCATTTGAACTATGTATCAGGAGATGCGAACTAAAGACGATGCGTGGATGCAGTCCATTCACGAGAGTATCGACCAACTATCGGAGATTCTCGATAGTATGCCCAAAGATGGTGCGGCATTACAACACGATGATGAGTATCTATGCGACAAGGAGGTGGCGTATATGCTTAAAGTCAGCCGAAGGACATTGAGCGAATACCGAAGCAATGGTACATTGCCTTACTATGTGCTCGGTGGTAAAGTTCTATACAAGCGAAGTGAGATTGAGCAAGCGTTGAAACGGGAGTACAACGGCAAGCATCTGATGAATAATAGTGGATAATTCCATCTATATTTTTGGAGGGAGTGAAATTTACCGCTTGCCCTATATTCATCTGTTGCAAAATAATAGTGCCCTTATGGATAGAGACAAGAACAGCATACAAATGGGTTATCAATGTAAGAACCCTTTTGTATGCTGTCTGTTTATCTTCTTCTACATTTTCGTCAGTCGCTCATTTCCGTTGCCGTCTGCATTTCTGAGTACAGACATTGAAAGGGGAAAGGTTTTCGGGCTGAATACTCTCCGTAGGAGGAAGATTCAGTCCGAAACGGCTTGCCGCCTGACCTTTCAACTTTCAAGGGCTGATGTACTACCTTCGCAGACGAGCAAAGGAAAGGGGCGAATGACGGAATCTGAAAACTCATATATATCGCAGATTGATGATAGACCAAATCAAATTTTATCCTGCAATAATGAAAAATGCACCGTCCTTTTGCTCGTTCATAAAAAAGTTGTACCTTTGTTCCAAGATGAGTTGTACATCAATGCAAATCACGCAAGTATGTAGAAATCAGAACAGTTGCCAACTCATTACCTCGTTCTTGAACTTTCCGCATAAACTTTTTATTCTTAGCGGATTATGAGATTATTCCAAATATACTAAATAACTCCGGCTATGACCATACTGATAATACGTACCAACATAATTTATAGAATTAAAGATTTGTTTTTATGGAATAATAATGTGCAAAGATAATTGATTGGTGGAGAAACAAAAACTCTGGAAAGGATATAAAGATAGGAATTAACGCATATTTTCACGGATATAATCTTCTATTGTAAAATCACTCTTATATCTAGATATTTCCGGATTCTTCTCTACAGTCGTAATGCAACGTTTTTCTTTACCAAGTACCAACCGGTTTAGGAAGCTCAGGATGTCATGACGATTATCCTTCATAGGAGAATAGGATAGGGAATGTCCTATACCTTCCGCTATATAGAAATAGTATGCTGTCTCTTTTTCTTTCAGTTGCATACAGATAAAGTTTGAGCCCCATAGCCCCATTTCCTCTTCTACTACTGCCTTAGTAAAAGGAACCGTGCTGTCGGCATCACCATGGAACAACATAAGAGGACAAGGGGACATTATCCATTTTGGAATACCATTGGCACAGATTGCTCCAGAAAAGGAAATGACCCCTGCATAATTGAAATTGGCAGGTAATCTGTCCGCAAAAGCCGTTTGATTGCAAATCTCATACTCTGCTTGAAGGGCAGTTATCGCACCTGCACTTGAACCGCAAGCTATAATTTGTGCAGGATTTATTTGCCATTCTACACTATGCTCAATTATATAATTTGTAGCATCACCAAAATCTTCTACAGCACAAGTGATTGCTTGTTGCAGGGCAGAAGAGAATCCTTGCAAGTCCGAATACTCCGATTTATCTATATCCTTTAATTGGGTACGGTAATCTGTTGATACTACCACATAGCCGGCTCGTGCCAAAAAATGAAAATAAGAAATGTAATCGGGATTATCTCTTCTCCCGCCTTTGAAACCTCCCCCAAATGCAAAAAGAATGACGGGCTTTGATTGTGTCCCTTGTATTTGATCAATCATTACATACTTGTCCAGTTTCAGAGTATCAGCCTTTTTGATGGCAAAAGTATAGGTTTGCTTGTCAATATACTGTGCATGCACAACAGTAGCTATACTCAATAATGAGCATGTCATTAAGATAAAAATAAAGCGTTTTCCCATATTCAGTTTATTCTATAATGCTGCGTGGATTATCTGACCTACAAAGATAGAATAAAACTATAACTAAAAAGGGGAAGGATGACATTTAGACATAAAAAAGGCTATCTATCCCAGACAGCCAATCTTTTTTATTAACCTTAAATCTAATACTATGAAAAACACAGTACAAAGATACGTACTTGCAGGAGATATCCAAATTTTAGCGGGTAATCAGCAGATATTATAACATGGTTTAGTAGAATATTATTTCTGTTAACCATTAACGTAAATAATATTCAATTTAACAGAAGAAGGAATTAATATTCCTCATCAGTGATTGCAAACTTTAGTCATGTCCACTGTAAAACCACCATTGGCGGGTATAAATTTTCCTTTTCTTTTAAGAAATTCTATCAGGGTATCTACATCCATATTGTTGGCAGAGCAGGTGAAAAAACGCTGCTGCTCGCCGAATTTTTGGATAATGGCTTCTCTCAATGATAACTCAGTATAACTATTACCTTCCATCATGTGAAGGACTTCATGTGCATGTAATTGTTCCATAATCTTTTTTTGTGGCAAAGATAATATGATATTCTAAGTATAAGTGTAACATATGTGACAAAGCCCAACACACATATCCGGATATTTGCTTTTACGTAAAATAACACTTGTTACGACTATGCTAAAAACCTCAAAAAAAGTAAAAAGGTTTTGCTTCTATACCATTGTAAACTAACTTTGGGAATCAACTTTTAAATGAATTAAAGCATATGAAAAAATTAATCTTATCTATTGCACTATGTTGTGCAGCTACGAATTTCTTTGCGCAGAATGCTGACCCTGCCCAGTTGGTCAACGATGGTAAGGCTGCTCTTGAAGCTAAAAATTACCAGGAAGCTTACACAAAATTTAGTACTTATCTGACACAAACAAACAACCAAGATTCCGTAATTGCATATAACTGTGGCGTTTGTGCCGATAAGATAAAGAAACCTGCCGAAGCTTTGAAGTATTTTGATATTGCTGTACAGAAAAAGTATAACCTGGCAAATGCTTATATAGGTAAAGCCGGTGCTTTGAAAGATTTGAAGAAAAATGATGAGTATGTTGCCACTTTAAAGGAAGGGCTGGAAGCAAATCCCGGTAATAAGACATTGACTAAATTGTATGCCACTTATTACGTAAATCAAGGTATCATGGCGCAGAAAGCCAAAAAGATGGATGCAGCCGAAGAAGCATTTAAACAAGCCATAGCTATCCAAGCAGATAATGTAAATGCACTTAACAGTCTGGGTTCTTTGTATTATAGTAAGGGTGCCAATACCATGAAAACAGATGTAGAAAAAGCAAAAGTTGAATTCAAGGAAGCCAAAGAATATTTGGATAAACTTATTCCATTGCTCTCTGCGGACAAACCAGCTCAAAAGAAGATGATGGATAATGCAAAAACGATGTTGAACTTCATCGACAGTCAAGTGAAATAAAAGACTCATATATAAAAAAGAGGCAGATATCTGAATTGATATCTGCCTCTTTTTTTGTGTTATGAAATGACTATTTAGTTCTTCTCAGTACAACAGCTGTACGTGCCGGTATGTAAAGCTTCAGCCACTCCTTCTTGTCTTTTTTGTAAAGCGGGTCGTGGATGGTAAAATGTTTGATGGTATCATCCGTCAAACCATTACCGCCATAATCTGGATTATCTGTATTCAAAATAACTTCATAAGTTCCGGCAGGAACCAAGAAACCGTAATCAGTAAAAGACTGCTTAGGGTTGAAGTTGAATACAAAAATCAAGTCCTTGCGCATATAGGCCAATACCTGGTCACCGTCATTATGCCATATTTCTTGGACCGGAGTAGCCTGGAAGTTCTTTATGCTTTTTACAACTCCCAACATGGCAGCATCAAAGTCACCCATATAATGATATGCCAGATTCTTGTTGTCCACCAAATTCCATTGGCGGCGGGCATATTTACAAGACCAACCGTTACCTTCACGGGGGAAGTCAATCCATTCCGGATGTCCGAATTCATTGCCCATAAAGTTAAGATAACCGCCATTGATAGTAGTCGCAGTCAGTAAACGTATCATTTTATGGAGAGAAATGCCTCGATTTACGGTATAGTTCTCGTCTCCTTTCTGCATGTGCCAGTACATATCCGCATCAATCAAGCGGAAAATGATGGTTTTATCGCCCACCAAAGCTTGGTCATGGCTTTCCGCATAGGAGATGGTCTTTTCATCTTTGCGGCGGTTGGTCACTTCCCAGAACATGCTGGATGGCTTCCAGTCTTCATCTATTTTCTCCTTGATTGTCTTAATCCAATAATCGGGAATATTCATGGCCATACGGTAATCAAATCCGTAGCCGCCATCTTCATATTTTGCCGCCAGTCCGGGCATTCCCGATACTTCTTCGGCAATGGTGATGGCTTTGGCATTGACCTGATGGATAAGCCGGTTGGCAAGTGTCAGATAACAAATGGCATTGTCGTCTTGATGTCCGTTGAAGTAATCTCCATAATTACAGAATGCTTCTCCCAAACCATGACTATAATATAACATGGAGGTTACTCCGTCAAAGCGGAAGCCGTCGAAATGATATTCTTCCAGCCAGAATTTACAGTTAGACAGCAGGAAGTGAATAACTTCGTTCTTGCCGTAATCAAAGCAAAGTGAATCCCAAGCTGGATGTTCCCGACGTCCACCGGGATAGAAATATTGATTAGGATCACCGGCAAAGTTACCCAAGCCTTCCACTTCATTCTTCACAGCGTGTGAATGGACAATATCCATGATAACGGCAATCCCCATACTATGGGCTGTATCAATCAACTCCTTCAGTTCTTCCGGAGTACCAAAACGGGAAGAAGCGGCAAAGAAACTGGAAACATGGTATCCGAAGCTACCATAATAGGGATGTTCCTGAATAGCCATAATCTGTATGCAGTTGTAGCCTTCTTTGGCGATACGTGGAAGAATCTTTTCCTGAAATTCCTTATAGCTACCGACCTTTTCCTCCTGCTGAGACATACCGATATGGCATTCATATATCAATAAAGGATCTGTAGATGGCTTGAAAACCCGCTTTTTCATTTTATAGGGTTTCTCCGGAGCCCAAACCTGGGCACTGAATATTTTAGTCTGTTCGTCTTGTACGACACGTGTAGCCCATGCAGGAATGCGTTCACCGCAACCACCGTCCCAATGTACCATCAGCTTGTACAAGTCACCGTGTTTCACGGCATCAGCAGGAAGCTTGATTTCCCAATTACCGTTTGCTTTACGCTTCAAGCTATATTTTTTTTCTTCTTTCCAATCGTTAAAAGTTCCGACCATAAAGATTTGGGTTGCGTTAGGCGCCCATTCACGGAAAACCCAACCATCGTCAGTACGATGCAGGCCGAAATAGAGGTATCCGGATGCAAAATCAGACAAGGTTAGTTTTCCTTTGTTGGTCAATTCCGATTCTTTGTCTATGGCATGTTGATGACGTCCGTTGATGGCATCGGCAAAAGGTTCCAGCCATGGGTCATTCTTGATTAAATTCAATGTTTCCATAAAGAGGATGAGTTTTGGATATTTGATAAATTTACGCTTTAACTTTCACAATTATTTTTTTTACACCGTCAGGGGTAATACCCGGAGCATGCCCGTCCTGAGGGAAAAAGATAGCAAACATTCCGGGCTTCACTGCAATATAGTCCTCCGCCAGTCCTTCAAAAAAAGTGATGTCTTTTTCCGCATTGTAAGGAGCATCAACCGGAAGGCAGTCTTGGGCGGCGGTATAACCCATTATCTCCGTACCGGACAAGGGTATTTGAATGTCAATATAGTCTTTATGGGTTTCCAGTTTGGCATTTTCTTTTTCTTTTGGGTTTGTCTGCGCCACGTTGACCAGCAAGTCCTTTCCTTTCAGTTCGGTCTTGCCGATTTCCAAAGAGTGCAAGTCATGTGATTTTAAAAAATCAATGGCCTGCTCAAACAGAGGATGCAGCAAAGTATATTTTTCTATGTTTTCAAGTCTGTCTATAACCATAATTCAAATGTTTTAAGTTAGTTATATAGGTAAATTATTCAAAGTCGTCTATGGTGTAATTCACAAAATCGGAAAAACGCTTCATCTGCTTGAAGATGTCGTCTGTACGATCCAAAAAGTCTGGAGCAAGAAAGAAGCTGTCCGGCTGGCAGCAGGCAACCGTATACTCTTTACACTGAAGGTATTTCAGATAGGGATAGTCCTTTGGAAATCCTTTTGGAGCTGTTTTTAGAAAATTCTCTCCGATGACGGGAAAGTATTGCTTGAAAGCAGGATCTTCCACTATACTGCGAAATTCATCTATATTGTCGTGTACCGCTTGTCGCAGAGCTCTTAACAAGGGCGGGGGAGGACAATAACTTCCACCGGCCAACAAGCAGTTTCCCGGTTCCAGATGCACGTAATAGCCACAATGGTCGGATTTCTTTCCTTTCGCATTGATATATCCTCCCAGATGTGTCTTGTAGGGAGTTTTATCTTCGGAAAAGCGTGTATCACGATAAATACGGTATGTACAGTCCTTTGCTTCTATACCACGGATGCTTTCATCAAATAAAGAGATACGGGAGATAATTACTGTAAGCAAGTTTTCAAACTCGCTGCGGGCGACTTCATACTGTTCCCGGTGAGAATTGAACCATTCACGATTGTTGTTTGCAGACAGTTCTTTCAAAAATTGAAATATAACAGGGATATTCATATCATATTCTTTCCTTATTATCTGCCAAATTTACGGATAATATTTCTAACATGCTACAAAGAAGGGTAAAAAAAAAGCATCGGCTCTGGTAAACCGATGCTCCTTACACATTTATCAATCAAACAGACGCTTCTGTTTTTGATGTACTTACTTATCACAAGCGGGTACGTCTCTTTTAATTAATCTTATATCTAATACTATGAAAAACACATTTATATAACACAACAAATCGGGATTTTGTTCATGCAGATGAGGATAACTTTAGCATAAAAAATGGGTGGGTCATTTTATTCTGCATCCGGTTTGCACTATCTTTGCAAGAAAAAATGTAGAATATGGCCGAATATAAATTTGATGAAGATAGCGTTAAAGCGCTGATAAATTGGGCAAAGAGCACATCTTTCCCTCAAAGTGTAACATTGTCTGATGCTGAGAACATAGTGGATGTGAAACGCTTTGTGCAAGCTAACCTGAGTGATATAGATGCACATTATCCTGATGATTTTTATAATCCTGCCATCACGCGGCTATATCGGCTGAAGGAATATATGGAAGAGAACAAATAAAGACTTGGCACTGATTATGCGGAAAACCACGAAGCAATTAAGAAATCCGCGTTGTTCTGCATAATCAGTGTCAAATCTAATAAATCACCAGAGTTGTGACTCCGTTATAGCTTTATCTTAAGTATCTTTCCTCCATATCCTTCGACGGCCACATTAGTAGCCTTATAGGGAAGCAGACTTATGTTTTCTTCTTTTCCGCTGAGCAGCTCCGTAGCTTTGTACTGGTCCATCTGCGGTATTTGTAGGAAGTCAAAAGCATGGGAAGGAATATTTATGGCAAGGTCTGCCGAGATATGGTCGAAGTTCACGACGAACAGCAGCAGGTCTCTCTCAAATTTGCGCAGGAATGTATATTGCTTATGTTCATTAAAGCGCCATCCGTTGACATTGGCATACATCAAATCGAAGAAAGCCCCCTGAGAGATGGCCTTTTCTTCATTGCAAAGAGTCAGCAGCCGTTTATAAATGCTGTATAGGTGTTTCTGGTCCTCCGTCAGCATCTTGCCGTCGAACTTGCCGCCATTGCGCCAACGGCGGATAGTATCTACACTCCAATAGTCAAAGATGGTTGTACGTCCGTCCCGGCCGCTGAAACCTTCACTATCCATGCCCAGCTCACCAAACTCCTGACCGAAATAAATCATCATCGGATTGGTGTTCATGCAAGCTGACACAATGAGTGCCGGAATCGCCTTGCGTGGGTTACTGGCAAAAAAGTCGGAAGCGATACGTTGCTCGTCATGGTTTTCCAGAAAGTTCAGCATGCGTTTTTCTATACCTCCCAGACTTTGCCAGGAACGGGTGATGGCAGTTGCCGATTCATACCCGCAAGTAACAGCCCGCAAGGTATCATAAAGTCCTACTTTGTCGTATAAATAATCAAACTTGCCACGGAACAAGTAATTCTTGTATTCTCCCGGGTTATAGACTTCGGCTATAAACAGCAGGGAGGGATATTGCTCTTTTACCTGCGGGATTGCCCATTCCCAGAACTCTACGGGAACCATTTCGGCCATATCGCAACGGAAACCGTCTATATTCTTTCCCGCCCAGAACAGCATGATATCCAGCATCTTGGTCCATGTGTCGGGAATGGGGTCGAAATGGCAAGTCCCGCCGTTCTGATAATCCACTCCATAATTCAACTTTATAGTTTCGTACCAATCGGTGATGTTTGGATAAGCGTCAAAACGGTTGTTTCCGGTAGCTTTTGCCGGAAACTCCCTATAAGGTTCGGCGGCTGCACCTTTCATGTCAAATTGGCCATGCAGTTCCGATTTCGGGATATAATAGAAGTTATTATATGGGCTGAACGCATAATTGGTATCATCGTTTGAACCCAGTTGTGAAGTGCCATCCGGCTGGGCATCCGAGTGATATTGACGGGCTACGTGGTTGGGAACAAAATCTATGATAACCTTCAGACCGCTACGGTGAGTGCGCTGCACCAGATTCTCAAACTCTTTCATACGCTCCGGTACGTCCTTGGCGAGATCCGGGTCGACATCATAGTAGTCCTTGATGGCATAGGGAGATCCGGCTTTACCTTTCACTATGGCCGGATGGTCGGGTTGGATATTGTGACGGCGGTAGTCAGTTTGCGTAGCATGCTCGATGATGCCCGTGTACCATATATGTGTAGCGCCAAGCTTCTTGATTTCTCCCAACGCCTTGGCTGTAAAGTCAGCCATCTTGCCGCATCCATTTTCGGTGATGCTGCCATTATTGATGCAGTGGTTATTGTTGTTTCCGAATAGTCGGGTGAACACTTGATAAATAATCAATTTGTTTTCGTCGTTCATTTCTTTGTTTTCTATTGTTATAGAATGGTTATTTTATTCTTTCCAGATGCTGCCTTTGTCAATGAGCAGGCGTTCCAATATATCATTGGTCGTATTATATCCCTGCATGAATATCTCCTCCGCCTTTTCCAGCTCTGTATTGCTGTATCCCTCCAAGTTATAAGGTTCTATCAGCAAATCAGCCTTCTCGCGTTCAGGAAAAGAGTTGGAGCGGAACATAAAATTATAGGAACGTAAGGCAATGCTCACAATGTTCATTTTATACTTGGTTGCCATCAAAGGGCTGACATTCACGGCAATCACTTTTTCGCATATACGGCGGAGGGTAGAGACAGGCAGGTTCATCAGCAGGCCTCCGTCCACGTAATGGGTGCCGTCTATATTGACCGGGGCAAACAATACCGGCATGCAACACGAAGCTGCTACGCGTTCGGCGATGTCCCCTTTATGGAAATGTACCAGACGTCCGTGGTCCAGGTCAGTAGCTGTAATAATCAGAGGGATTTGCAGTTCTTCCAGTTTCTTGGATTTCAGATTGCTGTTCAGGAAATCGATGAACTCTCCCAATTCAAATAATCCGACTTTGGGAATCACCAGTTTGGTCAGGTCCTGAAACTTGTGCCCGGCAAAGTAGTCAAGAACTTTATGCGGTTCATTGCCGTCGGCGTAGAATACCCCGGCCAAGGCTCCGGCGCTGACTCCGGAAAGTATATTGGGCTTTATGTCATGTTCCAATAAGGATTGCATGGCACCCAAATGGGCAAAGCCTTTGATGAAACCGCCGCTTAAGGCAAAACCTATTGGATATTTTTTAGTGAACCAGTTGTTCGTTACTACTTCCATGTTGAAAATATGATATATTGTTCGGCACGAAATTAATGATTTTATTGTAGGGAGAAAGGAAAATAGCGGAAAAAAGTTCAAAGTATTAAGAGAAAAGTCTTCTCTATTAAGGAGAAAGTTTTTCTTAGTTAGGGAAAAAGTTTTTATCAGTTAAGAAAAAACTTTGTTTATGGTTTGCGGATGTCTATCCCAAGCCTTGGGATAGACATCCGCAAACTGGGGATATGTATCCGCAGTGTGCGAACAAAGTTTTAGGATTAAGGGATACTGTTTGAGAATATACGTTTATTTCTTTGCGATTGCTTTCAGCAGTGCATATCCTCCAAACCACTGAATCAGCATGCCCGGAATGCCCATACGGAAATCTTGCACTGCCAAAAAGAAATTACCGCACAGTGCCCATTCAAAGGCCGTACCGATAATTTGATAGGAGAGGATTACACCCAGCAATGCCAATAAAGAGATATTCTTGGCATAGCGTGCAGCAAGAGCGGCGGTTCCGGCCAGCAGACCGGACTTTATAAGTATGGCCGGCAACACGGCTGCTGCAGGCATGGCAAAAAGCAGATGATTGATGACCGGAGACAAGAGAGCCGTCAGCAGACCTACCTTGAAACCATATTTATAAGCAGCTATCAGTGTAAAGAAATAGATGGGAAGCAACGTCGGACCGCCTGCTGGGACCAGATGGCAGAGTTGCGGCAAGGCGATGTTTCCTGCCACGAACAGCAGGGCGAATAGATAGGTCTTTACGTTGCCGAAAGGCAAAGAATAAAGTTTTGCAGATGTTTCCATTTGTATAATATTATGCATTAGTTGATAAATCTATTTTTATTATGACTGTTTAAAACTGAAAAGGTTTAATCAAATCTTCACCAATTCATATTCCATGGTTCCCAATCCTATTTTCTCGGCATGGCGCAATCCGGCAAGCCAGTCCGTGTCGGGGTGCATCAAGTGGAACTTGTCGCATCCACACAAGTCGTCGTGCTCGTGTGCCGTGGCAAGGCAATTGTTACCGTGCAGTATCGGGGCTTGGATGACCATATCTGCACATGCCTTGTCCAGTGCAACCGGGTCTGCCGAAGCCAGAATGCCGAGGTCGGGCACGATGGCGGCATCGTTGTGGTTCCAGCAGTCGCATTCGGGAGATACGTTCATGATGAAGCTGATGTGGAAATGGGGCTTGCCCATAACGACAGCGAGGGCATATTCCGCAATCTTGTAGTTCAGGCGCTCGGAAGTATCTTCGGCTCCCATCACGGCACCGTCGTGCTGGCAGAGGGCTACGCACTGTCCGCAACCTACGCATTTGGCGTAGTCTATTTCTGCCTTGCGGCTGGCATTGAGGTGCACAGCGTCGTGTGCGCAATGCTTCACGCAGATGTTGCAGCCGATGCAGCTTGCTTCATCAATCTTGGGTTGCGAGGCGCAATGCAGTTCCAGCTTTCCGCCTACGCTGGCACATCCCATGCCCAGATTCTTCAAGGCGCCGCCAAAACCGGCTTGTTCGTGCCCCTTGAAGTGGTTCATACTGATTACAATATCGGCATCGGCTATCGCTGTGCCGATTTTGGGTGCCGGACAATATTCCCCGTTCAGAGGGATTTCGCGGTAGTCCGTTCCCTTCAGTCCGTCGCCGATAATGACCTGGCACTGGGCCGAGATAGGGTTAAAGCCATTCTCCATCGCACTTTGCAAGTGGTCTACAGCATTGGCACGACGACCGGAATACAGCGTGTTGCAGTCCGTCAAGAAAGGTTTGGCTCCCAGGCTGCGGAGCAGGGTTGCCATTCGAGCTGCATAATTGGGACGCAAGTATGCCAGGTTTCCGGGTTCGCCGAAATGGATTTTAATGGCAGCAAAGCTATCTTTCAAAGGAAGTTGCTCGATGCCTGCCCTTTTCAGCAAGCGTTCCATTTTATCCAAAAGATTGGATGTAGGGGAGGTACGCAAATCAGAGTAGTATACTTTTGCTTTTTCCATGTGTTTTTACCTATTTATAGTGATAGTATCTGCAAAAATAACGGATTATTTCCATATTAATAGGTATATGGCTAAAAAAAGTAGGGAAATCCCTTTTGACAAATAGGGGGATAATAAGAGGTCTATCCATGTTTCTGCCTACCTTTGTGGCAACTAAAAACTCGATAAGATGAAAACAATCAGACTAATTATTGCGGGACTGGTAATGACGATGGGATTCAGCAGTTGTTCCAGTTTGTTTTATGATGCTAAGGTAGATGTGTTGAACAGTATCCAGAAGGGGATGAGCAGGCAGGAGGTCACCAAGATATTGGGAACTCCAGAGTATCGCCGCTTCGACCGGGATATAGAAGAATGGGAATATTCCAGAGTGCTGTCCGGTAAAAGTAATATCAGCCGAACTCAGATTGTCGTGACTTTTGAAGGTGGGAGAGTCGTTGCAATGGACTCATTCTCCGGAGAGCCACGTACGTTGCCGGTTGTTCCCAGTGAAGTAGTGATAGATTCTCCAGCTCCGGTTTATGTCAGGGGGATGCACCCCGAAGACTTCCGGCATTTTTATGAAAAAGTGAAGTCCCGCCCTTTCAAGGATGATCAAATCGAAATGATGAGAACTGTTGCCCGAAACAACAGTCTGAACTGTGTGCAATGTGCCAGTTTGATGGCACTATATACTTTTGATGACGACAAGATGAAAGTCCTCAACATATTCGCTCCCAATATCGTAGATCCGGAAAACTACGAAGCGATTTTAGACGTCATTGATTCACTGTTCAAGAAAGACGATGCCAAGAAAATTCTGGGCATACGCTATTAAGAAGCAGGCATGTCGAAACGCATTGTCCGTTGGTGCCAAACACATGATGTATCGGAGGCTGACAGATAATGCGTTTAAGGTAAACAGATAATGCGTTTCGACGAGCTCTTATTCCGATAAAGGAAAGTGCCATAACGGACCGTTCCCGTGCCCTATATCCATGTTTTTCCCCCGGTTTATCGCAGTACCGATATACTCTTTAGCCTTGCAGACCGCTTCATCGAGTTTGCTGCTACCGGCAAGAAATGTAGCTATGGCAGAGGAAAGGGTACACCCCGTGCCGTGCAGGTTACGGCTCTCTATTTTGGGATTGGAATAGAGGATGCATCCGGATGGCAGGACGTCAGCCCCGGCAGAAGGTTGCCGGCAATAAAGCACGTCGCACATGTCATTGCCCTCCAGATGTCCGCCTTTGACGAGAACAGCGGTATTGTATCTGCAGGATAATTCCTGTGCCGCTTGCTGCATCTCCACAGTGCCGGCAATGGTTCGCCCCCAAAGCAGGCTTGCTTCATTCAGGTTGGGAGTAATGAGGGTGCATAGCGGAAACAGTTCCGTCTTAATGACTTGTATGGTTTCTTCGGTCATCAGCCGCCGTCCGCTGGTCGATATCATGACGGGGTCATAGACTATACACTCCGGAGTATATGTCTGAAGACAATCGACAATGGTGGTCACAATACCGGCATCATATACCATACCTATCTTGACGGCATCCGGCCTTAAATCATCCATAACAGAGGTGATTTGTGCCTTAACCATATCCACAGGTATCGGATAAACCGATTGTACTCCCAGTGTGTTTTGTGCAGTAACAGCCGTGATGACGGAAGCGGCATAACCTCCCAAAGCGGAAATGGTCTTTATGTCTGCTTGTATGCCTGCACCGCCCGAACAGTCGGAACCGGCAATGGAAAGGATAATAGGGGGAAGCATGAAATAATTAAAAATTAGAAATTAAAAATTAAAGGGGTGAGAGGAAAGCTGTTTCAGGTGGAGGAAGTGGGGGATGAAAGCTTCCTTCGCTTGCTGCCAGACATCTCCCAGCAGTACGGCACCTCCGAAACCTAAAGCGGCTATTTCCGGAAGATGTTCCAAGGTGATGCCACCCAATGCCATCACCTTTGAGTCGATAATACCAGCTTGCTGCGCCTTCTGCAAGGTATCGCAGGAGTAAGCGGAAGAATAGCCTTCTTTGGATATACTGTCATAAATGGGGCTGAGGAACACATAGTTACAATCTGATTTATGTTTCAACACTTCTTCAAGAGAGTGACAAGAGCGACTGACATGTCCCTTATATCCGGACGGTATCTGCGGATTGCGCCCGTTCAGATGAATTCCTTTCAGACCGAAAACGGATGCCAGCTGGAATTGCTCATGCGTGACAATGCGTGGCATATATTCCATCGGTAGCTGTTGAAGAAAATTCCCCATCTCCTCTGCCGAAGCTCCCGGCTTGCGCAGGTGGAGCATTTCCAAACCGTTTTGGAATAAGGAGGTAACTGCCTCTGCTTCTCCTTCAAAGAATTGCGGCGTGGTAATGACTATCAGTTTCATATCTTTATGGATGTTTGCCTATAGTGAGAGAATATACGACTGCATGGTCCTTAAATCAATCGTCCATAGCTTTCCAGCCAAGGGTTCACCGTAGCCGCAAATCAGTTTCAACACTTCATTGGCTTCTACGCTACCCACAATGGCAGGGGTTACGCCGATAACCGATTTGTCCGGAGATGGCATGAGCAGTGTCCCTTCTTCATCCGGATAGAGGTCACGATAGTTTTTTGCACTCTCACCGTAGCAGAAGACGGACACTTGGCCTTCAAAGCCTTGAATGGCACCATAAACGTAGGGCTTGCCCCAAGCGTTGCATACGTCATTCAGCAAGTAGCGGGTAGCGAAGTTGTCGCACCCGTCTACCACTATATCGTAGTTCCTTATCAGTTCTCCGGCATTCTTCTTGTCCAGACGGAAGGGGTATACTTCCACGTTTACATCGCTGTTCAAACCCTGCACTCTACGGGCGCCACATAGAGGTTTAGGCTGCCCAAGGTCAGCTTCAGCATACAGAACCTGACGTTGAAGATTACTGATGCTGACCTGGTCATCGTCCACCAATCCCAGCGTTCCGACTCCTGCTCCCGCCAGATAGAGGGCAATGGGAGAACCCAATCCTCCCACACCGACTATCAACACCTTGGCATTACGCAGTTTCTCTTGTCCGGCTTCGCCTATTTCAGGGAGGGACGTTTGTCTGGCATATCGGTTCATTTGTTCATTATTATTAAGGTTCTGTATTCGGCCACTCATCTCTTGAAAGCCTTCAAATCAAAACTCGCATCCCAATCTTTCCACACTGGTTCGCGCCCCAGGCGTTTCAATGCTTTGTCCACTTCCACAGCCTTGCGCTCGTCGCTGACATGAAACTGTTCCAGTGTTTGCGGATAGCTGTAATATCCTCCCGGTTCGGTCTTGCTTTCGGCGCTCATGGTTGTCACACCGAGTGTTGCCATATGGTCGCGTATATCGGCAGGCTCGCGGGTGGAGTAGGAGATGTCTACATCATGGTCGAAGATGCGCATGGCGAAAGTGACTTGTGCCAGTTCGCGGTCGCTCATGATGACATTGGGCTGGAAGCCGCCGTTCTCCGAAGGACGCATACGGGGGAAGTTGACGCTGTATTTCGTTTGCCAATAATGTTTCTGGAGATAGCGCAGGTGATAAGCCATCATGGTGATGTCTGTCCGCCATTCTTTCTCCAGACCGATGAGCACTCCCATGCCGATGGAATGGACGCCTGCCTGCCCCATGCGGTCGAAACCATTGACACGCCATTCGAATTTGGACTTCATGCCACGGGGGTGGTAGATGTTGTAATTCGACTTGTGGTAGGTTTCTTGAAAACAAATCACGCCATTCATGCCGTGTTCTTTCAGCGTTGCATACTCTTCCGTTTTTAAGGGCATCACTTCTATTTTCAGATTGCTGAAGTAGGGTTTTGCCAGGTCCAGTGCACGGGCTATGTAGGGCACGCCTGCTTTGGCCGGATTTTCTCCCGTCACCAACAGCAAATTCTCGAAAGGTGCCAGCTTCTTGATGGCCTTGTACTCGTTCACGATTTCTTCTTCCGTCAGTATGGTACGCGGCATGGGGTTGCTGATGTGGAAACCGCAATACACGCAAGAGTTGGTGCAGGAATTCGTGATGTAAAGAGGCACGAACATGGAGATGGTCTTCCCGAATCGTGCCTCGGTGTATTTCTTGCTCAATCGTGCCATCGTCTCCAGATAGGGGGCAGCGGCGGGTGAGATGAGGGCCATGAAGTCCTCTACATTACAATGTTCTTTGGAGAGGGCACGGCGTACATCCGCATCTGTCTTGGCATGGATGCGTGCCGTGGTTTCCTCCCAGGATATATGTTCTAATTCGTCTGAAAACATAGTGTTCTATCAATTCCCATTTATTTCTTTTTTAATTCTCTCGACAACCGCATTGCACAGAAGTTCGGTCCGCACATCGTGCAATACTCCCCATCCACATGCTTCCCTGCATGAAAATAGCTGAACGCACGTTCCGGGTCGAGCGACAAGTCAAACTGGTCTTTCCAGCGGAATTCATAACGTGCTTTGCTCAGTGCATTGTCACGCACTTGTGCTCCGGGATGCCCTTTTGCCAGGTCGGCGGCATGGGCGGCTATCTTATAGGTGATGACACCTACACGCACATCCTCCTTATCGGGCAGCGCCAGATGCTCTTTGGGAGTGACGTAGCAGAGCATGGCCGTACCCAGCCAGCCTATCTGCGCCGCACCGATGGCGGACGTGATATGGTCGTATCCCGGTGCGATGTCCGTCACGATGGGGCCGAGCGTATAGAAAGGCGCATCGTGGCATTTTTCTATCTGGCGCTCCATATTCTCCTTAATCTTGTGCATGGGCACGTGGCCGGGACCTTCGATGAAAGCCTGCACATTCTTGTCCCAGGCACGCAGCACAAGCTCGCCCATCGTGTCGAGTTCTGCAAACTGCGCTTCATCGTTGGCATCGTGCGTAGACCCCGGACGCAGCCCGTCTCCCAAAGAGATGGCAACGTCATACTGTGCCAGAATGTCGCAAATGTCATCAAAGTGTTCGTAAAGGAAACTCTCGCGGTCGTGCACCAGGCACCATTTGCTCATGATGCTGCCGCCACGGCTCACGATGCCGCACAACCTTTTCTCGGCCAGATGCACATTGTGGCGGCGTATGCCGGCATGGATGGTGAAGTAGTCCACTCCCTGCTCGCATTGTTCAATCAAGGTGTCGCGGTAGATTTCCCAGGTGAGGTCTTCCACCTTGCCGTTCACTTTCTCCAATGCCTGGTAGATGGGGACAGTGCCCACGGGAACGGGACAGTTGCGGATAATCCATTCGCGCGTTTCGTGTATGTTCTCGCCCGTGGAGAGGTCCATCAGCGTGTCGCCGCCCCATTTGCAGCTCCACAATGCTTTCTCTACCTCTTCTTCGATGCCCGAGGTGGTGGCGGAGTTTCCGATATTGGTATTTATCTTCACCAGGAAGTTACGGCCTATAATCATCGGCTCTGCTTCGGGATGGTTGATGTTGGCAGGAAGCAGGGCGCGTCCGGCAGCAATCTCCTGGCGTACAAATTCCGGTGTGATGTGCGTCTCTATTCCCAGCTCCGCGCAGTTCATGTTCTCGCGAATCGCCACATACTCCATTTCAGGCGTGATGATGCCTTGTTTGGCATAGTACATCTGTGTGCAGCATTTTCCTTGAAGGGCGCGGTAGGGCAGGGTGATATGCTCAAAGCGCAGAGAGTCGAGCGACCGGTCGTCGCGGCGCATGCGCCCGTACTCCGACGTTATTTCGGAAAGCTGCTCCACATCGCCGCGTTTCAGTATCCACGGCTCGCGCAGACGGGGCAGCCCTTTCTTCAAATCCACTTCGACGGCAGGGTCGCTGAACGGTCCGCTGGTATCATACACATACACTTCCGGATTCGGAGTAAGTACCTTTTCTCCATCAACGAAGTTCGTACTGGGCACTTGCTCCACCTTGCGCATAGCTACGCGCAATTCGGGAAACAAGGTGCCCGGCAAATATACTTTCTCGGAACGGGGGAATTTTATCTTCTGGTTCATTGCATTGTCAGTTTTATAGGTTCAAAAAAGCCGTCAGCGGTGAGCTGGCTTCCGCAACAAAATTATCTGCCTGTATGCCCAGACCTGCTTCGTATGCCATGCGTCCCGCCTCTACAGCCTGCTTGAACGCTACCGCCATGGCCACGGGGTCGCCCGCCACTGCAATGGCAGTATTCACCAAGCAAGCCGAAGCGCCCATTTCCATAGCCTCTGCCGCATGGCTCGGGGCACCGATACCGGCATCCACCACTACGGGGATATTGGCTTGCTCAATGATTATCCTCAAGAAATCCCTTGTCTGCAGTCCTTTGTTTGTGCCGATAGGAGCACCCAGCGGCATGACGGTGGCGGCACCTGCCTCTTCCAGTCTCTTGCACAGTGTGGGGTCGGCCTGGCAATAGGGCAGTACCACAAATCCTAACTTGACCAGTTCTTCCGTGGCTTTCAGCGTCTCCACAGAATCGGGCAACAGATAGCGGGGGTCGGGGTGTATCTCCAGTTTCAGCCAGTTCGTGCCGAAAGCTTCACGCGCCATCTGTGCAGCAAAAACAGCTTCTTCGGCATTGCGCACGCCGGAGGTGTTGGGCAGAAGCTGGATACCGGGATGCTGTATGTGTACCAGCATATTGTCTTCCTTGTTGTCCAGTTCAATGCGTTTCATGGCTACCGTCACCATTTCTGTGCCGGATGCCAGGATAGACTGCTCCATCACTTCATCGGAATTGAACTTTCCGGTTCCTAAAAACAGACGGGAGTTGAACTCACGTCCCGCAATCACTAATTTTTCCATATCAGTCGTCATATATTAATTCTTTATTTTTCATTCTCCATTAAAGAAATGATTCTTTTCATTTCATCTGCCGGACTATCGGCATGCAGTACCGTGCCCGAAAGGGCAATCCCGCTTACCCCCGTCTGCATAACGGCTGGAATATCCGCTATGGTTATTCCACCGATGGCTACTATCGGAAGGTGTATATCCTTCTCCTGCATCCGGTGGATGATAGCTGTATATCCTTCCAGTCCCAATATCGGACTCAGATTCTTCTTGGTAGTGGTGTAGCGGAAGGGGCCGCAGCCTATGTAGTCGGCACCGGCTTTGTAGTGTTGCAGTACATCCTCAAAAGTATTGGCGGTACCGCCTATAATGTACTCCGCGCCCAGAATCCGGCGTGCGTCGGCTATGGGCATGTCTTTCTTTCCAAGATGTACGCCGTCGGCATGCAGTTTTCGCGCCAGTTCCACATGGTCGTCAATGATGAAGGTGGCACCGTATTGCCGGCAAAGGGCCTGCACTTCCAAAGCTACGGGTTCTATCGTTTCCACCGGGGTGTCTTTCATGCGCAGTTGCACCCAGCGGCAACCGCCCTCAAGAGCCATGCGTGCAGCATCCAGATACGAATATCGTTCCGTATAGTGCGTGATGAACTGCATTCCTCCGTTTTTCAGTCTCTCGTCCTTCATCTTCCTCACCCTCCGCAAGCTGCTTTGATAATGATGATGGGCATGTATTCCCTCAGGATGCATTTTGTCCATTCCGTGCGAAGTACAATACGGTTGTCTACGGCCACGGCAATGCCTTGCATCGGTAGGGCAAGTTCTTCGATAAGTTGTGAAAGGGTAGAGGCACCGGTTTTCACTTCTTTGTTGTTGACTAATACTTTCATTTTTCTGTTTATTAAGAAATAAAACAATGGAAGTAAATACAAAGAAGCGTCTTTACGGCAAGTTCAGTGAAGAAAGAAATATCCAATTCCTACGGCAGTACTAACTGCATCAGGTTCGAGGGTATAATCTCAGCCCGTCGGGGCACCCCTTTGTCTTTACGGCAACAAAGGTAAGGGAAAATCGGAAATAAAAAACAAAAGAACGTACTTTTTATTTCAGTGATTACTTTTTGTTTACTCGCGCCCCTTTGTGGCACGTATCTTTTTCAGCGTATTCCGAACAGTGGTTCTGACTCCAGTTGAATAAAAATCAAGCTCTGTATTTTCCAGTATCAGTTGCAATTCCTGCAGCAGTTCCGGCTCCTTCCTGCAAAGCAGATAGGCTATTCTGATGGAAAGGGCTTGCACTCCTATGCTTTCTTGCGGAGATAGCATGTGGTCCAGGCAGTAATTCAGCAAATCGACGGAGATTGGAGTAGGGATGGGAATATTATACAGTATAGATAATAAGAGACGTTTGGAACCGTCGTGCGTGCAGTCTATCAGCCGTTGAATGATTTCATCGTACAGTAGGATGAACCAGTCGGGATGGATTTCGCTCAATTTCTCGCATACCCATATTGCCCGCCATGACACCGTCTGTTTTTCATCGTATGTCAATCGGTATATATCTTCAAAATACTCGGGGCAGAGGCATACCTCTTGTACCAGAGAGTCTATCGATAACTTATGAATAGGTACTGCCAAGGTATTTCTGAACTCCGTAATCTTTTCCATATATCCCATTTTGTTGTGAGTGGCAAATATAAAGGAAATGGCCTACTAAAACAAGAAAGGCTGTCTATTTGAAGAAAGACAGCCTTGAAAATATTCTATTTAAGGAATTATGCAATCCCGTGAGCCGTAGCTTCCGGTGCAATCTTCTTGATAAGACCTTGCAGCACTGCACCAGGACCGCACTCTGTGAAGTCCGTAGCACCATCGGCAACCATGTTCTTCACTGTTTGCGTCCAACGTACCGATGCTGTCAGCTGAGCCACCAGGTTCTTCTTGATTTCTACCGGGTCAGTATGAGGCATAGCGTCTACATTCTGATATACGGGGCACTTCGGAGCATGGATTTCTGTTGCATTGATGGCTGCTTCCAGTTCAACTTTGGCAGGGTTCATCAGCGGAGAGTGGAACGCACCGCCTACCTTCAACGGCAGAGCACGCTTTGCACCTGCAGCCTTCATCAGTTCGCAAGCCTTGTTGATACCTTCTATGGAACCGGAAATTACAATCTGTCCCGGGCAGTTATAGTTGGCTGCCACGCAAACTTCACCTTCAGCACTTACTTGAGCGCAGATTTCCTCAACCTTTTCATCCGGCAGGGCAATAATGGCTGCCATAGTGGAGGGCTGTGCCTCGCAAGCCTTTTGCATAGCCATGGCACGGGCATACACCAGTTTCAGACCATCTTCAAAGCTCAGTGCACCGGCAGCAACCAAGGCAGAGAACTCGCCCAATGAGTGACCGGCGGTCATCTCCGGCTTAAAGTCATCGCCCATGCAGAGGGCGGAAATAACGGAATGAAGGAACACGGCAGGTTGGGTAACTTTAGTCTGGCGCAGGTCTTCATCTGTTCCGTTGAACATAATATCAGTAATACGATACCCGAGGATATCATTTGCTTTCTCAAAAAGTTCCTTGGCTAATGCCGAATTTTCGTACAGGTCCTTTCCCATGCCAACGAATTGGGCACCTTGACCCGGAAATACAAATGCTTTCATATTTACTCGTTTTTTAGTGTTTAAATAAAAAGTGCTGCAAAGGTAGAGGTTTTTCTGATATTCACCGCACAAACGGATGTTTTTTGTGCAATGCCCTTACTTTAAGGAGGGAAGCTAAAATACAATATGTATGCTTGGGCCTTCTGTGGTATCCGGAGGCTGAAATACTTATAAATGAAACACTTTCTCCTTATTGTACTTCCTACAATTAGACCTCTTGTATATTCTTGTAAATTACATATTGTATTCCATACGATAACAACTGAAAATGATATTGTATAAAGTAAGATATGTATTCAGTTGAAAAATAATGCTTTATAATATTATAAAAATATTCTTTTCCTTTATTGCAAATTAGAAAAACCTATTTATATTTGCAGCGCTTAACGAGATATATTATGCAAAACATAGAACAAAAAACGCCGTTGGCAAACAATCATATCTCTGTGGACTGTGTAGTGATTGGTTTTGACGGAGAACAGCTAAAGGTTCTGCTGATTAAGCGTGCAGGAGAGGAAGAAGGAGAAATCTTTCATGATATGAAGCTTCCCGGAAGTTTGATTTACATGGATGAGGATTTGGATGAAGCTGCCAAACGGGTGTTGAATGAATTGACGGGTCTGAAGAACGTCAATCTGATGCAATTCAAGGCATTCGGCTCAAAAAACCGTACGAAGGACCCCAGAGATGTACATTGGCTGGAACGTGCCATGCAGTCCAGGGTGGAGCGTATTGTCACCATAGCCTATCTTTCCCTGGTGAAGATAGACCGCGCATTGAACCGTGATTTGGACAATTATCAAGCCAGTTGGGTAGCCATGCCGGATATAAAGGCTCTGGCATTCGACCACAACCTGATTATCAAGGAAGCCATTACCTATGTCCGCCAGTACGTCGAGTTCAACCCGTCTTCACTGTTCGACTTGTTGCCGCGTAAGTTCACCGCATCCCAGCTTCGCACTTTGTACGAACTGGTGTATGACAAGCAGTACGACGTACGCAATTTCCATAAAAAAATTGCCTTGATGGAGTATGTCGTCCCCCTGGAAGAAAAACAGCAGGGCGTGGCCCACCGGGCGGCACGCTACTACCGTTTCGACAAAAAGATATACAATAAAATCCGACGGTAGCCGGATTGTAAATTCTTCATATCACTTTCATTTTAATATTGATAGAAATGTATTTATTAGGTTATGACATCGGCAGCTCGTCTGTAAAAGCGAGTCTGGTAAATGCGGAAAGCGGCAAGTGTGTATCGTCTGCCTTCTTCCCCAAGACTGAAGCGGAAATTATCGCAGTGAAGCCCGGCTGGGCAGAGCAAGACCCCGGAAACTGGTGGGAAAACTTGAAACTGGCCACACAAGCGGTATTGGCAGAATCCGGAGTAAACGCAGAAGACATCAAGGCGATCGGTATCTCTTATCAGATGCATGGCTTGGTATGTGTAGATAAAAACCGGCAGGTGTTGCGTCCTGCCATTATCTGGTGCGACTCCAGAGCCGTGCCCTACGGACAAAAGGCTTTCGAAACATTGGGAGAGGAGACTTGCCTTTCACATCTGCTGAATTCTCCGGGCAACTTCACGGCCTCCAAACTGGCTTGGATTAAGGAGAATGAGCCTTCCGTTTACGAAAAGATTCATAAGATAATGCTGCCGGGCGACTATATCGCCATGAAGTTGAGCGGTACCATCTGTACCACGGTGTCCGGTTTGTCCGAAGGGATGTTCTGGGATTTCAAGAACAACCGGGTTGCCGACTTTCTGATGGACTATTATGGATTCGACTCCTCTCTGATTGCCGACATCAAACCGACTTTCTCCGAGCAGGGACGCGTCAATGCCACCGCAGCCGCAGAGCTGGGTCTGAAAGAAGGTACGCCTATCACTTACCGTGCCGGCGACCAGCCCAACAATGCCCTTTCCCTGAATGTATTCAATCCGGGTGAAATAGCTTCCACCGCCGGAACGTCCGGCGTGGTATACGGCGTGAACGGTGAGGTGAACTACGACCCCAAGTCACGTGTCAACACCTTTGCACACGTCAACCATACTGCCGGGCAAACCCGTCTGGGTGTTCTGCTGTGCATCAATGGTACGGGCATTCTCAATTCATGGGTAAAACGCACCGTTGCCCCCGAAGGCATCTCCTACAGCGATATGAATCTGCTGGCAGCACAAGCTCCCATCGGCAGTGCCGGCATCAGCATCCTGCCCTTTGGAAACGGTGCGGAGCGTATGCTGGAGAACAAGGAAACAGGCTGTTCCATTCATGGCATCAACTTCAACCAGCACGGCAAACAGCATATCGTCCGCGCAGCACAGGAAGGCATCGTTTTCTCCTTCAAATATGGAATCGATATCATGGAACAGATGGGCATTCCCGTGCAGAAAATTCATGCAGGCAAGGCTAATATGTTCCTCAGCCCGTTATTCCGCGAGACATTGGCCGGTGTGACGGGAGCTGTCATCGAACTGTATGATACCGACGGTTCTGTCGGTGCCGCCAAAGGCGCCGGAATCGGTGCGGGCATATACAAGGACAACAACGAAGCATTTGCCACGCTTGAGAAGCTCGAGGTGATAGAGCCGAAAGTGGCAGACCGCCAGGCTTATGCCGACGCATATGCGCGCTGGAAACACTGGGTAATGTGCTAATGTGCACATTAAAACGTTAGCACGTTAAAACAATAAATTAATAATTAACCCCGTGATGAATGTGTCTGTCATTGGCACATTCTCACATTAAAACATTAAATTCTTATGGCAACAAAAGAGTATTTTCCCGGAATAGGAAAGATTAAATTCGAAGGTAAAGAGAGCAAGAACCCGATGGCATTCCGTTACTACGATGCCGATAAAGTAATCATGGGTAAGAAGATGAGCGAATGGCTGAAGTTCGCCATGGCATGGTGGCACACTCTTTGCGCGGAAGGTGGTGACCAATTCGGTGGCGGAACAAAGAAATTCCCCTGGAACGGTGAGGCTGACAAGGTTCAGGCTGCCAAGAACAAAATGGACGCCGGCTTTGAATTCATGCAGAAAATGGGTATCGAATACTACTGCTTCCACGATGTAGACCTCTGCGAAGAAGCCGAGACCATTGAAGAATACGAAGCCAACTTGAAGGAAATCGTAGCGTATGCCAAGCAGAAACAAGCAGAAACCGGCATCAAGCTGTTGTGGGGTACTGCCAACGTATTCGGCCATGCCCGCTACATGAATGGTGCAGCCACCAACCCCGATTTCGATGTAGTGGCACGTGCCGCCATCCAAATCAAAAACGCCATCGACGCTACCATCGAACTGGGAGGTTCAAACTATGTATTCTGGGGCGGTCGCGAAGGCTACATGTCCTTGCTGAATACAGACCAGAAGCGTGAGAAAGAGCACCTCGCACAGATGTTGACCATCGCCCGCGACTATGCCCGTGCCCGTGGCTTCAAAGGTACCTTCTTGATTGAACCGAAACCGATGGAACCTACAAAACACCAGTATGATGTAGACACCGAAACCGTTATCGGCTTCTTGAAGGCTCACAATCTGGACAAAGATTTCAAGGTGAACATCGAAGTGAACCACGCTACTTTGGCGGGCCACACCTTCGAGCACGAACTCGCAGTAGCCGTAGACAACGGTATGCTCGGCTCCATCGACGCCAACCGTGGTGACTACCAGAACGGCTGGGATACAGACCAGTTCCCCATTGACAACTTCGAACTGACCCAGGCAATGATGCAAATCATCCGCAATGGAGGCTTTGGCAATGGCGGTACAAACTTCGATGCCAAAACACGTCGTAACTCCACCGACCTGGAAGACATTTTCATTGCCCACATCGCCGGTATGGACGTGATGGCACGTGCACTGGAAAGTGCAGCCAAATTGCTTGAAGAGTCTCCTTACAAGAAGATGCTGGCCGACCGCTATGCTTCCTTCGACAGTGGTAAAGGCAAGGAATTTGAAGATGGCAAACTGACACTGGAGGATTTGGTAGCTTACGCAAAAGCCAACGGTGAGCCGAAACAGACCAGCGGCAAGCAGGAATTGTATGAGGCAATCGTGAATATGTACTGCTAATAATGATCAATGTTTAGTGATTAGTGGTTAATAAGTTGCGCATGAGGTGTTTCAATATTAATCATTAATCGCTAATCATTAATCGCTAATCATTAACCATTAATCATTAATATCATGAATTATACAGAAAAAGGCAGTAAACTCTACCTCTTCTCTATTGTGCTGGTAGCCGTCATCGGGGGCTTGCTTTTCGGCTACGATACAGCAGTCATATCCGGTGCCGATAAAGGGCTTCAGGCATTTTTTATGGGTGCCTCCGATTTTGTCTACACAGATACGATTCACGGCATTACCTCTTCCAGTGCACTTATCGGATGTATCATCGGTAGTGCTCTTTCGGGATTCTTCGCATCCAATCTGGGACGTAAGAATTCTCTTTTCATAGCCGGCGTCTTGTTCTTTCTGTCGGCATTGGGCTCCTACTACCCGGAATTCCTTTTCTTCGACTATGGTGTTCCTTCCTATTCCTTGCTCGTGGCATTCAATTTCTACCGTGTATTGGGAGGAATCGGCGTAGGTTTGGCATCGGCCATCTGCCCGATGTATATTGCGGAAATTGCGCCGAGCAACATTCGCGGGACTCTGGTATCATGGAATCAGTTTGCCATTATCTTCGGCCAGTTGGTGGTTTACTTCGTGAATTTCCTTATTCTGGGCGAGAATTCAAATCCGGTGATAAAGGCCATTGAAGGAGTCAACCAGATTCTGAATCCCGAAGCGGCAGCATGGACCACAGAGATAGGATGGCGTCTGATGTTTGTCAGTGAGGCTGTTCCTGCAGGAGTCTTTGCGTTGCTCGTACTGTTTGTTCCCGAAACGCCACGCTATCTTGCCATGAGTGGCAAGGATGATAAGGCACTCCAGGTGTTAAGCCGTATCAACGGCTTGGCTCAGGCAAAGGTTATTCTGTCTCAAATCAAAGCCACGGCAGAGGAAAAGACGGAAAAGCTTTTCACTTATGGCTGGATGGTTATCTTTATCGGTATCATGCTGAGTGTATTCCAGCAAGCGGTAGGTATCAACGCCGTACTCTATTTCGCACCGCGTATCTTCGAAACGATGGGAATGGGCAACCCGATGGTTCAAACCGTCATCATGGGTATCATCAATATTCTGTTCACGTTGCTGGCTGTCTTTACAGTCGAGAAATGGGGACGTAAACCGCTGCTCATCTCGGGGTCTATCGGCATGGCGATAGGTGCTTTCGGAGTAGCTCTTTGCAACGTTGTGGCAGGGCTTCCTCCCATGTTGGCTGTTGTCAGCATCATGGTCTACAGTGCTTCGTTCATGTTCAGCTGGGGCCCCATCTGCTGGGTACTGATTGCTGAAATCTTCCCGAATACCATCCGTGGCGCTGCAGTAGCCATTGCCGTAGCCTTCCAATGGATATTCAATTTCATTGTATCTTCCACCTTCGTACCTATGTACAATATGAGTTTGGGAGATATGGGAGACAAGTTCGGGCACATGTTTGCTTATGGCTTATACGGAATCATCTGTGTGGTGGCTGCTCTGTTTGTCTGGAAGCTTGTTCCCGAAACGAAAGGCAAGACACTGGAAGACATGACCAAGCTGTGGAAGAATAGAAGAAACAATAGATAAGACCGTCATTGAAACTGTCCATATAAAACGGGAAAGAGGAGGCCTGATGAATGCCTCCTCTTTTTGTTATCAATTCCGTATCTTTTCCCTTATCCGTTCAAGATGGGAAAGAAAAATCTTCGGAGGGGAAGATAACATGTAAGGATAAACCGTACCTTTGCACTGTTTTTAATCAGGAATAGCAAGAAAGTTATGGATTCAATGAAAATCAATAAGGTGCAGATACGCAATCTGCAGATTGAAGATTATGACCAGTTGGCACAATCGTTTACGCGCGTTTATTCAGACGGAAGCGATGTGTTCTGGACGCACAAACAAATAGAAAAACTGATACGCATCTTCCCCGAGGGGCAGATTGTGACGGTGGTTGACGAGAAAATCGTGGGCTGTGCGCTTTCCATCATAGTGAACTACGATGATGTGAAGAACGACCACACTTACGCCCAGGTTACGGGCAAGGAGACTTTCAACACCCACAATCCGAAAGGCAACATACTTTATGGCATCGAAGTCTTTATCCATCCCCAATACCGTGGCCTGCGTCTGGCACGCCGTATGTATGAATACCGCAAGGAACTTTGCGAGACATTGAACCTGAAGGCAATCATGTTTGGCGGACGTATCCCCAACTACTACAAATATGCCGATCAAATCCGCCCCAAGGAGTACATAGATAAGGTGAAGCAAAAGGAAATCTTCGACCCGGTGCTGACCTTTCAGCTCTCTAACGACTTCCACGTGCGCAAGGTGATGCGCAACTACCTTCCCAATGATGAGGAGTCCAAGCACTACGCCTGCCTGCTGCAATGGGACAATATCTACTATCAGGCTCCCACACAAGACTATGTAAACCCCAAAACCACTGTCCGCGTAGGCTTGGTACAATGGCAGATGCGTACCTACAAGACACTGGATGACCTTTTTGAGCAAGTGGAATTTTTTGTGGATGCCGTGAGCGACTACAAGAGTGACTTTGTCCTTTTTCCCGAATACTTCAACGCACCGTTGATGGCAAAATTCAACAACGAGGGCGAGTCGCAGGCTATCCGCGGGCTGGCGGCCTATACCGAGGAAATCAAGGAGCGTTTCGTCAAGCTCGCCATCAGCTATAACATCAACATTATTACGGGCAGTATGCCGCTTATCAAGGAAGACGGGCTGCTATACAACGTAGGATTCCTCTGCCGACGTGACGGAAGTTATGAAATGTACGAAAAGATACATGTCACTCCCGACGAGATAAAGTCCTGGGGACTGAGCGGAGGCAAGTCCATCCAAACTTTCGATACGGACTGTGCTAAGATAGGCGTGCTGATATGCTACGATGTAGAGTTCCCCGAACTGAGCCGCATCATGGCGGACCAAGGCATGCAGATACTCTTTGTTCCTTTCCTTACCGATACGCAGAATGCTTACAGCCGCGTAAAGGTGTGCGCCCATGCTCGTGCCATCGAAAACGAGTGCTTTGTAGTGATAGCCGGCAGTGTAGGCAATCTTCCCCGCGTGCACAACATGGACATCCAGTATGCCCAGTCCGGCGTGTTCACTCCCTGCGACTTCGCTTTCCCCACAGACGGCAAGCGTGCGGAAGCCACTCCGAATACCGAAATGATTCTTGTGTCGGATGTGGATCTGGACTTGCTGAATGAACTGCATACCTACGGCAGTGTACGCAACCTGAAAGACCGGAGAGGCGATTTGTACGAGGTGAAGATGAAAAGATGACTTTCCCGAATGCCACACTCGGTTGCCTCCAATGCCACACCTTATTCTCCGAAATGCTACACTTCATCGTCCGGAATGCCATAGGTTTCGGACAACGGAGTGTGGCATTTCAGCTGCTGAAGTGTGGCATCCGGGACGATGAAGTATGGCATTTCGGATGGTAATTCCATAGTTTATCCGTATCTTTACAAAACTTTTATTCTAAAAAACAGAAACAATGGCCAAGAAAGCTCTCTCTGCTCCCGAAATACCTCTCTGCATCAATGTGTTGCGATTACTTAACTACCGTCTGGCTCCCGACGAGCTGATTCTGTTCGACTGGCTTACAGTAAAACAGATTTCTTTTAAATACAAGCCTTTCCATTACTCCCAGGCGCGTGTAGAGGAAGAAACCCGTATCCGCCGTACCCGGCAGGAAGTCATCATTAAGCAATTCTCGGCCTTGGGCTTCTTGAAAACCGACATAAAGGTCAATTCCGTCACCCGTGGACGTGTCCGCTATTACTCCGTGGACTTCAGTGTACTTGCCGACGTGGATGTCCTGGTAGAAATCATCATGCCCCAAACCACGCTCTTCCGTGACTTCATCCTCTACTTTGCCTACCACGCCACTATGCAGAAGAAGAGCAAGGAAGAACAACTGAAGCCTACCTCCGCCATAAATCACGAGGCTGCCGCCCGAATCTATCAACTGCTGAGCCAAGTCTATGACGAGCGCCGCCAATACTATAATGATGGGGGACTGACCGGAGATGTGAAGCCTGAACGCTCGAAATCTGCCATGCAATTGCAGCATAACAAACCCATAGAACGTAAACTGGCAAAGTTGGCAGACTACTACAACGATAACAGCATCAAAAACGCCTTTCTTGCCTATGTGGACGAAATCCTGACCCAAAAGAAAGAACCCGAAAACCTGATGTATTACTTTCTCTCTTTCGATGAGACATCGGATTGTTTCGGAGTGGTGAATCATTACCTTAATTATTTCACCTTGCATTATAGTTACAGCAGCAACAGTTGAAGTCTATCCGCTGATGATGCTATTATTGTAAACTTCCAATTTTAGGGTATCCCCTTTTAGACGGGCGCCAGTCGGCACCCGT
>OBZI01000149.1_pt1 | contig 59116 bp, 68 predicted proteins | sample 1476911 | NCBI WGS metagenome assembly OBZI01 (sample SAMEA2580238, study PRJEB22360) | human gut metagenome | biome: human gut; feature: human-associated habitat; material: faeces | place: Denmark | collected 2008/2010 | reverse complement strand
TTGCCTTGAGCTACCTGCTGTACGCCATCGCCAACGTGGCCACCACCGGCGTGCTCATGTACCTGTTCAAGTACATCCTCGACAACACCGCCGCATACTCCATCGTGGGCGTCATCCCGGTCATCACCGGCTTGGTTATGGCTCCGCTGTACCCGATCCTGAACAAGCGCATTCCGCGCCGCTACCTGTACTTGGGTGGCATGGTGCTCATGATCGTCGCCTACCTGCTGTTCGCCGTCGGCTCCAGCAATCTGGCAATGGTCATCGTCGGTCTGGTCTTCTTCTACCTGCCGCAGACTTTCATTCAGATGACCGCCATCCTGTCGCTGACCGACTCCATCGAATATGGTCAGCTCAAGAACGGCAAGCGTAACGAGGCCGTCACCCTGTCCGTCCGCCCGATGCTCGACAAGATCGCAGGCGCATGCTCCAACGGTATCGTCGGCTTCATCGCCGTAGCCGCAGGCATGATCGGTGACGCAACCGCCGCGGATATGACCGCCGCGAACATCGGCATGTTCAAGGTCTGCGCATTCTACGTGCCGCTGGGCATCATCGTGCTGAGCCTGCTCGTGTTCCTCTTCAAGGTGAAGATCACCGAGAAGATGCACGACGAGATTGTCGAAGAGCTCGAAGCCAAGCTTGCTTCCGGTGAAATCTCCGAATGATCGAACATAGTATGTTCTAAAAATACATATTGAAAATACGATTACAATGCCGATACTGATGGGCTGTCAGTATCGGCATTTCTGTTGTATGTAATCCTACATAAGAGCTATTGTGAATCGTCCATAATCATGCAAAACAAGCGAAAATAGTTCGCGCTGCATGCTATAGTGACAACCGAAATGCGAGCGATGATCCGTTATCAGCGAGGAGCTCCCGGAAGAACGGTCGCGTGAGCGACTTATTAGACCCGGCGGGAAGGCCCGAATAGCCGAACATACAAGCGGTCGCACGTATATTTGAAAGTGCGGCAAACGAGGTGGTACCGCGGTGGCGGCGTCCAGCAGACGTTACGGCCATCGTCCTCGTAGGAGATAGATAGCAAAACCTACGAGGAGATACGGTGAGCGAAAACAACGTGTATCCGAAGGCAGCTGCGGGTGAGCAGAGCGCCAATGTAGCGCCGAACCCCAGTTTCCCGAAGCTGGAAGAATCCGTCCTTGATTATTGGGAGAAGGACGCCACTTTCCAGAAGTCCATTGAACGCCGTCCTTCCGGCGATCACAGCCAGAACGAATTCGTGTTCTTCGACGGTCCGCCGTTCGCCAACGGCCTGCCGCATTACGGCCACCTGCTGACCGGTTACGCCAAGGATGTGATTCCGCGTTACCAGACCATGAAGGGCCGCAAGGTCAATCGTGTGTTCGGTTGGGATACGCACGGTCTGCCGGCCGAGCTTGAAGCCCAGAAGGAACTGGGCATCGATTCGGTCGATCAGGTCAAGGAAATGGGCATCGACAAGTTCAACGACGCCTGCCGTGCCTCCGTGCTCAAGTACACCAACGAGTGGAAGGACTACGTGCACCGTCAGGCACGTTGGGTCGATTTCGAGCATGGCTACAAGACGCTGAACATTCCATACATGGAATCCGTGATGTGGGCGTTCAAGCAGCTGTACGACAAGGGCCTCGCATATCAGGGCTACCGCGTGCTGCCGTACTGTCCGAAGGATCAGACGCCGCTTTCCGCGCACGAGCTGCGCATGGACGCCGACGTGTATCAGGATCGTCAGGACACCACCGTGTCCGTGGCCGTGAAGCTGCGCGACGAGGAAGACGCCTATGCGGTGTTCTGGACCACCACGCCGTGGACCGTTCCCACCAACTTCGCCATCGTGGTCGGCGCAGACATCGACTATGTGGAAGTGCGTCCGACCGAAGGCAAGTTCGCGGGCAAGAAGTTCTACCTGGGCAAGCCACTGCTCGGCTCCTACGCCAAGGAACTCGGCGACAACTATGAGATCGTGCGCGAACTCAAGGGTGCCGAGATGGAAGGCTGGCGCTACTACCCGGTGTTCCCGTACTTCGCAGGCGACGAGAACGCCGTCGAGGGCAAGGTTCCGGGTCCGGAAGGCTATCAGATCTTCACCGCCGACTATGTCGATACCGTTGAAGGTACCGGTCTCGTGCACCAGGCTCCGTACGGCGAGGACGATATGAACACGCTCAACGCCAAGGGCATCAAGAGCGTTGACGTGCTCGACGCGGGCTGCAAGTTCACCGCGCTGTGCCCGGACTATGAGGGCATGTACGTGTTCGATGCGAACAAGCCGATTCTGCGTAACCTGCGTGCCGGTGACGGTCCTCTGGAGCGTATTCCGGAAGAGCAGCGTGCGATCCTTTTCCAGGAGAAGAGCTACGTACACTCTTACCCACACTGCTGGCGTTGCGCCACTCCGCTGATCTACAAGCCGGTGAGCTCGTGGTTCGTGTCTGTCACCAAGATCAAGGATCGTCTGCTCGAACTGAACCAGGAAATCAACTGGATTCCGGGCAATGTGAAGGACGGCCAGTTCGGCAAGTGGCTGGCCAACGCACGTGACTGGTCGATCTCCCGTAACCGTTTCTGGGGTTCGCCGATTCCGGTGTGGGTTTCCGATGATCCGAAGTATCCACGCGTTGACGTGTACGGTTCGTTGGACGAGCTGAAGGCTGATTTTGGCGATTATCCGCGCGACCATGAGGGCAATGTCAACATGCACCGCCCGTACATTGATGAGCTGACGCGCGTCAACCCGGACGATCCGACCGGCAAGAGTCACATGCACCGCATCAGCGACGTGATGGACTGCTGGTTCGAATCCGGTTCCATGAGCTTCGCCCAGTACCATTACCCGTTTGAGAACAAGGAAACGTTCGAACAGCATTTCCCGTGCGATTACATTGTGGAATACATCGGCCAGACCCGTGGCTGGTTCTACGTGCTGCACATCATGGCGACCGCCCTGTTCGACAAGCCGGCGTTCAAGAACGTGATCTGCCATGGCATCGTGCTCGGTTCCGATGGTCAGAAGATGTCGAAGCACTTGCGCAACTACCCGGATGTGAACGGTGTGTTCAACGATTTCGGCTCCGACGCCATGCGTTGGTTCCTCATGAGCTCGCCGATCCTGCGCGGCGGTAACCTGATCGTGACCGCCGATGGCATTCGCGACACCGTGCGTCAGGTCATGCTGCCAGTGTGGAGCTCGTACTACTTCTTCACCCTGTATGCGAACGCCGCCAATAATGGTGCCGGTTTCGATGCTCGTGCGTTGCGTGCCGATGAGGTCGCCGCACTGCCGGAAATGGACCGCTACTTGCTGGCACGTACCCGCCGTCTGATCGAAAAGACGCAAAGCTCGCTGGACAACTTCCTGATCTCCGACGCTTGCGAAGCAGTGTCTGATTTCATCGACATGCTCACCAACTGGTATATCCGCAACAATCGTGACCGTTTCTGGAATGAGGATGCGAACGCGTTCAACACGCTGTACACCGTGCTTGAAGCATTCATGCGCGTGATCGCACCGCTCGCTCCGATGGAAGCGGAAGCCGTGTGGCGTGGTCTGACCGGTGGCGAATCCGTGCATCTGGCCGACTGGCCGTTCCTTGCCGACGAACAGACCGGCGAAGCGACCGAACTGGGCCGTGTGCTCGTTGACGATCCGGCTCTGGTTGACGCGATGGAGAAGGTGCGTGAGGTCGTGTCCGGCACCCTGTCGATGCGTAAGACGAAGCAGATCCGCGTGCGCCAGCCACTGCATAAGCTGACCGTGGTGGTGGAAAACACTGATGCCGTGGCCGCATACGACGAGATTCTGAAATCCGAACTGAACGTGAAGAACGTTGAACTGTGCACGCTTGAGGATGCCGAAGCCCAAGGCTTGAAGATCATCAACGAGCTGCGCGTGAACGCTCGCGTGGCAGGCAAGCGCCTGCGCAAGGACGTACAGTTCGCCATCAAGGCCTCCAAGTCCGGCGCATGGCATGTGAACGCAGACGGCGCTCCGGTATGCGAGACGCCGAACGGCGAGATCGTGCTTGAGGAAGGCGAATACGAGCTGATTAACAGCGTGGAGGAGAAGAACGCCGAAGAGGCCGCCAACTCCGTTTCCGCCGCGCTGCCGACCGGTGGCTTCGTGATCCTCGACACCGAGCTGAACGATGATCTGATCGCCGAAGGCTACGCCCGCGACGTGATCCGCGCCGTGCAGGACGCCCGTAAGGCCGCTGATCTGGAAATCTCCGACCGCATCGCGCTGACGTTGACCGTGCCGGCCGATGACGTGGCGAAGGTCGAGCAGTTCAAGGATCTCATCGCTTCCGAGACGCTCGCCACCTCCTTCAACGTGAAGGAAGGCGGCTCCGAGCTCAGCGTGGAGGTTGCCAAGGCCTGAACTGAACGAAGCTCAGTCGGCTTGCGATTATTCCAAGCTGCGGCTAGAGTAATCCCTTGGCTTTCGAGCCGCCGTGGCGTTGCCCACCGCGGCTCGAGTCCACTCAAGACTTGATTTGTGTCCGTGCCGCGCAGCCGCGTTCCTTACGCGGTTGGCGCGCACGGAAACAGATCGTTAAGCGAATGGTTCTCAGTACCATCCATGTGAGTCAAGCACACATTCTTGAGAAGCAGTCGCGCCGCCGGACGGCGGATTCAACGGGTTCGCCCAAGTGGGTGGATTCCAAGAATCCGCTGTCCGGTTTTTTCTATGTGCGAATAAATGTGGCTAACGCGGAATTTAGCTACACTTATTCGGTTAAGTGTAGCTAACGCAAAAAATATTCATATCTTTCCATTTGGAATTGAAAATGGAAAGATATGAATAGGTATACCAATGAGTATGCGTATATGCGGATTATTCCACTTGAAAGTCTTCTGTCTCTATATGCCGAACCTCGTTGCAATGCTCGTGAGAACTGTAACGCTATGGTAATGTAGGGGTGCTTGAACATATCTGTGAAGGAGCAGATTATGACTTTGCTGGCGCACAAGGACGCGGATGGCGGTGTGCAGACGTTGCGTGACCATCTTCACAATGCGGGTGACTTAGCGGAAAGCTATGAATCGGAGTTTTCTCAGATTCCGCGAATGGCGGCGCTCCTGCATGATGTTGGAAAGGTCGCGCAACAGTTTCAAACGTATCTGATATCAGGCAAGGGACGTCGTGGTGAGATTCCTCATGCGAGGCAGGGTGCGTTCGTCGTCAATGACCTGCCGATTTCGAATTCGGCAGCGGAAATCGTGAAAGAGATTCTTGAACTTGTTATTGCAAAACATCATGGAGAGCTTCCTGATTGCATCAATGAAATCGGTGATGAGGCTTTTCTCACAGGTTTTACGGAAGCAGATAAACAGAATCCTAAATATGCGTATGGGGAAATCAAACAGGGGCTACATGATTTGGACCTCGACTTGCAAGACACCTTCCAGCAGGCCGAAAAAGATGTTTTCGATTTTGTAGGACGAACTAAATTGCTGAAATTGTCGAAAGATAGTCGTTATTTCTACTCGGGATTACTAGTTAAATACGTTTATTCTCGTTTGATTGATGCCGATAGAACAGATACGGCTTATTTTGAGACGAAAGAGCAATATCATCCGATCAAGGCGGATTGATCGGAACTGATTCGCCGTCTTGACGAAAGCATGAAATCATTCGATTCGACATCCGAAATCAATAAAATCCGTCAACAGATTACGGAACAGTGCCGTCAAGCTGGGAGCAGAGAGACAGGGATTTACCGATTGTCGGTTCCGACCGGAGGCGGTAAAACGTTGGCTTCGTTGAATTTCGCCTTGCATCATGCTTTGGAAACAGGGAAAAGACGAATCATTTATGTGATTCCGTACTTGTCTATTACGTCACAGACCGTGGCAACATTCCGGAATATGCTTGGTCTGGATGCTGACAGCAATATTGTGCTGGAGCATTACTCCACCGCGGGCCTTCAGAATTCCGGTAACACGGGATCTATCGGCACAAGTGAGGAAGAGGATGTGAAGGAACGTCAACGTAAACTGGCGTCTGAACGTTGGGATAATCCGATCATCGTGACTACGATGGTCGAATTCTTGGAAACGGTTATGTCGGCGCGTGGTACGAAACTTCGTAAATTCCACAACATGGCCAATAGCGTCATCATTTTTGATGAGATTCAGTCGCTTCCATTGAATATCATCAATCCGTTTAATGAAGTTGTGAGTTTTCTTTCGACGATATTGGACTCGACTATTCTGCTGTGCTCAGCTACGCAGCCTTTATTGGAACGAACGGCGCGAAAGAATCTGCGTCTGTCAGACGAGCCTGATCTTATCGACAATACTGATGGTTACGAAGAGAAGCTCAAGCGTACCCGGATTATTGCTTCACAGGAAAGCAAGAGTTGCGAGGAACTTGCGAACATCATATATGAGCAGGCACTTCGGAACGGCAATTGTCTGTCTATCGTCAACACGAAGAGTGAAGCGCGCAAAATGTATCAGTGTTTGCAAGAGCTCAATGCTGACGGGCAGTTTGAGTTGATTCATTTGAGTACTGCCATGTGTGGCAAACATAGGGCAGACCAGTTAGCGAGAATAAAGGTGTTAACTGATCCTCATGATTCCAAACCGGTGATTTGCGTAAGCACGCAGCTTATCGAAGCGGGAGTGGACCTTTCGTTCGCATGCGTAGTCAGGGCGATGGCTGGTCTGGATAGCATTATGCAAGCGGCTGGCAGGTGCAACAGGAATGGTGAATCGAAAGAAATCAAGGATGTGTATGTCTATCCGTTGCAAGGTGAGGAAAGGTTCAAGGACTATCTTCCAGAGATTCACAGAGGCAAAAAGCTCACTTTGCAGATTATGGGTGAGCATCCTGATGCTGATCTGCTTTCTACTGGCATGCTCAATGAGTTTTATGGCATGCTGCTTCAAAGTGAGGATCGAGATGGCGGCAATAGTTTGCTGGATGGTCCGCTTTGGAAAAAGGAAAACGCTGGAAAAACGATTTATGAGTTGCTGGCATACAACGAAAGCCAACGTAAGCAATTCGAGAACAATACGATGGGGGAGAGATACAATCCGTTTTTTGCCCAGGCGTTCAAAACGGTCGGCAATGAATATCGTGTGATTCCGAAAATCACGCACAATGTTGTGGTTCCCTATGGCAATGCGATGGAATTACTGGATATGTTGGGTCACGGTGAGTTGAGGGAGAAGATTGCGATTCTGCGGCGGCTACAGGAATACACGGTTTCCCTTTTCGATTACGAATACAAGATTTTGAACGAAAAACATGCGATTTCCATCGCTAGCGAGGATTTCGATATTTGCGTTCTGAATGGAGATTATTACAAAGGCGAATATGGCGTGGTGACAGAGACGGACATGTCTCTGTTGATGATATGAAAGGGCAGTGGTTCTCCTGCAGGTCGATGGGAATCTGCAGGAGAGTTTCGTTTGGTAAATACGCATGTTGTACATATTTTCAATCCACGCCATGAATGTGGCGACAGTAGGAAAACCTACTTATACAAGAATAACTGGTTGATTGTTGATTGAGAAACACTCAAAGAGTTCTATGTACAATAAGCGTAAAATGTGCTATATTGACAGTGGCTGGTTGAGGGAACGATTAACGAAGGAGTTATATGCAACGACATCGCAACTCAATTGAATATGAGGTATCAGGCAGATATGCGTTGTTCTCGGAAGCAGCAACACGTGTTGGGGGTGAGAAATTTTCGTATCAGGTGCCAACGTACCAAGCTTTGAAAGGCATTACGGAAAGCATCTATTGGAAGCCAACTTTTATGTGGGTTATTGACGCTGTTCGTGTGATGAACAGAGTTCAGACTGAAGGAAAGGGAATTCGACCCATCAAAATGAGCGGTGGCAATGATCTTTCGTACTACACGTATCTCAAAGACGTGCGTTATCAGGTTTTGGCTCATTTCGAATGGAATGATCAGCGTGAAGATCTTGTCGCTGACCGCGACGAAAACAAACATCATAATATCGCCTTGAGATCCGTTCAGAAAGGCGGTCGCCGAGACATATTCTTGGGGACGCGCGAGTGCCAGGGGTATGTGGAACCATGTGAGTTCGGATCTGGCGAAGGGTTTTATGACGGTTATGGCGAGTGGAATATGGGATACATGTTCCATGGATTCACGTATCCGGATGAAAACGAGGACCACGATTTTATCGCCCGATTCTGGTCGCCTGTTATGTCCGACGGCATCATCGAATTTGAGCGTCCGGAATCCACGAAATTGGATGGACGAATTATCAGGAAAAACCAGAGCGTCAAGGAATTCGCTTTGGGGAGCAATCTGCAGCCGGTGGGAGAGGAGTGAGTGATGAGCCTGTCGAACAATCTGTTGCTTATCAACGAATCTGTGCACAACGCCGCCGGAAAAATTCCGAGAAGTGGCGACGGTTCTACGCTTGACATTAGGAAAGCCTTGATTCCTCCGGGGCATACGACACTTCCGACACTATTGACGCTAGGGGTAAACGAGAATGGTGAGATACTACGGCTTCTGAGGGAAAAACAAACGATTGTTATCCCGTGCACAGAAAGTTCCATGGGACGCACCATCAAGCCGGTACCGCATCCTCTGTTTGATCAGCTCCAATATCTCGACTTGCATTTCGACAAGGAGAAAACCTCCATGTATTTGGAGCAGCTTGCCGCTTGGAAAGGCGACAACGTCAAACTCAATGCCATCTATCGATGCGTTTCGGAACACAGCATCAGCGAAGAAGCCGCTCGATTCAATGTGGAAATAACCGAAAAAGACCGGAAAGCAGGTGTTTGCTTCGAAGTTGAAATTGGGCTGCAAAACTCAGATGTCTCGAACGATCCCGATATACAGGCGCAATGGATTTCTTATTTGTACCATGATCGACAGAAAAAAGGGAAGGATATGTTCGGAGAGGACCTATATGCTCCGATATTGAACTTCCCTAAGAAAATTGTCAGCGTAAATGGCAACGCCAAACTGTTATCGGCAAACGATTCAACGAATTTCACCTATCGAGGGCGCTTCGCATCCAAAGAGGAGGCTTTGCAAGTCGATGGTGAAACATCGCAGAAGATACATTCGACGCTGCAATGGTTGGTCAATAATCATGGAACGATTACCGATACCCAGGCCATAGTCATCTGCTCGGTGAAAAACCCCAACGAAAAGCCGAAGCTTGACCCTCAGGAAGGTTCTTATGATTTTGGCTCTTTGTTCTCATCGGATGTGGACGAGCCGGAAGCTCCCCGCAACGATATTGCAGATGCGCTGACCGCAACAAGCTTTCAATACGCACAAGTTTTTTCGAAGGTACTACGCGGATATGGCAATGCTAACAAACTCAAAAAGCATGCCGACCCAATGATGATTGTCATTCTGGATGCGGCGACATCAGGGCGTTTGAGCGTTACATATTACCGTGAACTTTCAAAAGACGAATATGTCGAAAGTATCCTGCGGTGGCATGTTGATGCGGCATGGCCGTTGAAAATGTACGACAAAGAAAAAAAGAAGTTTGTCGCATATGAAGGTGCGCCACCATTTGCCGACATCATCAGCTGCGCATATGACGTGTCAGACAGAAGCAGCAAAGCCTATAAACGTTTTGCGAAAAACACGAAAAAGCAGCTTATAGAATGCATGTTCGGAGGAGAATCGCTTCCCCGCTTCATATTGGACGCCACATACCACAGAGTCACTAAACCTATGGGATATGACGCTCCAGGAGCATGGCTAAGAGATTTTGAAATCGCATGCAGCCTATGGAAAAAACATTACATTGACGACGCGAGGAAGCAAAACAAACAGGAGGACACGATATCCATGTACCTTGAACCAACACGAAATGACCGCGACTACTTATACGGGAGATTGCTGGCACTCGCGGACCGCTTTGAAAACGGTGTCCTGTATAAGCAAGGAATCAGTGACACCCGTCCGACCAATGCCGTTAAGCTCATGAGCAATTTCGTCGCAAAGCCGTTTACAACATGGGGAACGCTGTGGAAGCAACTGATGCCCTACCTGAAATCGGCGAATGGCGCGCCCTGGTTCCAGAACAGCGTGGATGAGGTCATGGCGCTTTTCAAAGAAGGAGACTTCGAAGATAACCGTGCACTTTCACCGCTCTTTCTGCTCGGTTATTCATGCCAGCGAAGGGAGTCTATGCGTAAAGCGCAAGAAGCATCCCAGAAGAGCAAAGAAAACTAGTGTTTAGTTTTTGAAGTTATCGACGTTGATTATCAAAGAAAAAGTTAAGGAGTCATATCATGGCAGCTTTGGAAAACAAGATTGATTTCGCAGTCGTTTTTGCGTCTAATAATGCCAATCCTAATGGTGATCCGTTGAATGGCAATCGTCCACGAACCACATCGGAAGGGCTGGGCGAGGTTTCTGACGTTGCACTGAAAAGGAAGATTCGCAATCGCCTGCAAGATGCTGGTGAAACGATTTTCGTGCAGTCCGATGACCGTTCCGATGACGGCGCAAAATCATTGTCGGACCGTTTCAACACATATTTGAAAACCTTGCCGAAAGAAGAGCAGAAACAGAAGAACCTGGTGTTCCAGAAAGTGTGCGAACAGTGGCTTGACGTACGTGCGTTCGGACAAGTATTCGCATTCAAAAAAGCTAAGGATGTTGACGAAGTTTCCTTGGGCGTGCGCGGTCCGGTTTCCATTCAGGCTGCGTTCTCGGTTGAACCCATCGCCATTGACGACGTGCAGATCACTAAGTCAGTGAACAGTGAAACCACGGACACCGGTAAGAAATCCTCCGATACCATGGGAATGAAATACCGTGTTTCCGGCCGTGCGGTGTATGCGACGTATGGCAGCATCAGCCCACAGCTTGCCGAAAAAACCGGGTTTACTGCAGAAGACGCCGAAAAAATCAAGGAAGCTCTCGTCACGTTGTTTGAGAATGATGAAAGTTCGGCTCGTCCTGCGGGGTCCATGGAAGTGTTGGACGTTGTGTGGTTCACGCACAACAGCAAGTCAGGGCAATACTCTTCCGCCAAAGTTCATCGTTCCGTTTCCGTTAATGTGGACGGAACGGTGGCAGTGAATGGATCTTCTATTCCCGACTTGCGGTACGAAGTGATTGAAGGACGCTGAAGCGTTTGGAATTGAGAGAGTAAGGGGTGTTGCATGAAAGGGCCAGAAGGATATCCGGAAGAAGATTGGCTGGCCCTTTCGGGCATCCAGCATTTCTCATTCTGCAAACGACAGTGGGCTCTTATCCATATCGAACAGCTGTGGTCAGAGAATTATTTGACCACAGCTGGGCATCTGGAACATGAACGCGCCCACGATTATGCGACTTCTGAATCTCGCGGCGATACGCTGATCATGCGGGATTTGAGAGTCTATTCGCGAGCGCTCGGCATAACTGGAGCCTGTGATGTTGTGGAATTCCATAAGTCTAATGATGGTGTTCCGCTTCACGGAAGAGATGGATTGTGGTTGCCATATCCGATTGAATACAAACACGGCAAATACAAAACGATTGATGCTGATCGTTTACAGCTATGCGCGGAAGCGATGTGCTTGGAAGAAATGCTCGCGTGTGATATTCCTGAAGGTGCTTTGTTCTATCGGCAGACAAAACGTCGTGAGCGGGTAAAATTGGACGAAGATCTTCGCAACATGGTCGAAGCTGACTTCTTGCAAATGCATGATCTTTTCTCCCGCGGATGGACTCCTAAAGTGAAACAGACCAGATCGTGTTCGTCATGTTCTCTACGGGATTTGTGCCTGCCTGAATTACGGAAGGTGAAATCGGCAAAAGCATATATCGAAGAACGGCTCAAGGAAAGCGGGGAGTGATGAAGCAGCTGTTAAACACGCTGTTTGTGATGACGGAAGATGCCTATCTTGCTTTGGAGAACGACAATGTTGTGATTCATCAGAATGACAAAACCTTGGCGAAAGTGCCGTTACGGTCAATTGAGGGAATCATGTGTTTCTCGTATAAGGGTGCTTCGCCTGCTCTTATGGGGCGCTGCGGCAAACTGGGCGTTTCTATGGCATTCTATTCACCGAGAGGCCATTATTACTGTTCCGTGTTAGGGGAGGAGAATCGTAATGTGCTACTTCGCCGTGAACAATTTCGAGTCGCGGATGACGAACAAAAATCTTTGTGTTACGCGAAATCTTTCATTGTTGGAAAACTTTACAATGCGAAATGGGTGCTCGAACGTACGAAACGTGATCATGCTTTGCGGGTAAATATTGACCGACTTGCCGAGCAGAGTGGCAAATTGTCGGCGGCATTGTTAGAAGCTCGGAAAAGTTTGACGGTTGATGAGTTGAGGGGTGTCGAAGGGCTTGCTGCCAAAGATTATTTCTACGCTTTTGACGATTTGGTCCTGAAGAATAAAGATGATTTCTTTTTCACCAATAGGTCGAGGAGGCCTCCGCTGGACAGACTAAATGCATTGTTGTCTTTTTGCTACTCCATATTGACGAATGATTGCATTGCGGCTTTGCAAGGCGTGGGGCTGGATCCGTATGTTGGTTTTATGCATACGGATCGGCCCGGGAGAGCCTCTCTGGCATTGGATCTGGTTGAAGAGTTTCGCCCGGTGTTGGCTGACCGCTTTGTGCTGACATTGGTTAATACAGGCGCTGTTAAGCCGGGGGATTTTGAAATACGGGAGAATGGTGGTGTGCTGCTGTCTGATTCCGGGCGGAAGAAAGTGCTTACGGCGTGGCAGAAAAAGAAGAGCGATCAGATTCTTCATCCGTTCCTGCAAGAAAAAATTTCATGGGGGTTGGTTCCGTATGTGCAAGCGCTGCTGCTAGCTCGATCGTTGCGGGGTGATCTTGATGATTACCCGCCATTTATGTGGAAGTAAAAGGTGCGTAGCTGTGTGTGGCGGTATGCGATGATTCGTGGTGATACGTTATTGGAGGTGAAAAACCATGATGGTTGTGGTTGCGTACGATGTGAGTACGGAAACCCCTGAGGGGAAGCGTCGTCTTCGTTTGGTGGCGAAGACATGCGTGAAATACGGACAGCGTGTGCAGAACAGTGTTTTCGAATGCTCGGTGAGTCCTTCCGATTATCTGGTGTTGGTGCACGATTTGCTGAAGATTGCCAATACCGATGAGGACAGCCTGCGCTTTTATAAACTTGGCGCTCGATATGCGGATAGGATTGAGCATTATGGACGTGAACGGAGTTTGCCGGTTAATGATGTGATGATGATATAGCACAGGCAAAATGGCATGGTGCCATAACGATATGGTGTGGGGTATGCTGGGTTGAGCGTTTGAGTGTGCCGTCCGGTATTCAGAGTGTGTTTTCTAGCCAGCAGTATTGTGTTTTCGGCAAGGTGGCCGGTCTTGGAATGGTGTTTGTGCGAAGTGTAAGCGCTCATGATAAGGGACGTCTTTCGCACCTGAAAAACTATCGAAATCCGAATTGTGATTTTCGTGGGGCGTTTTGAAAACTAAATAATGGACATTAAAATGAGACAGAAAGCCAGTTGCTCGTTTTAGACATGTTGTTCGTCGTATCGGCGGTGTTGTTTGATATGCTTAAAGCTAGGCAGCTGGCTTGCGTCTCAAAAAGCGGACAAAAATGTCCAGCTGCACTGTCGCTCTCCTCATGGAGAGCGTGGATTGAAATGCCCTCGTACCCCCATACTGGTAGGATGTTGGTGGTCGCTCTCCTCATGGAGAGCGTGGATTGAAATATGTCACGAAACTTGACCGTGAGATGGCATCGCGGCGTCGCTCTCCTCATGGAGAGCGTGGATTGAAATCGTATTTCGCAATCACAAGGGACGACAACAAATTGTCGCTCTCCTCATGGAGAGCGTGGATTGAAATCGAGATAATAGCGAGGGGTATCAGCGTTCGAGGCGGTCGCTCTCCTCATGGAGAGCGTGGATTGAAATATTCCGCATGCCGCTATTACGGACACGGCCAACAGTCGCTCTCCTCATGGAGAGCGTGGATTGAAATCGTCAGAACATTGTTCTTAGTCATCAAATCATTAAGTCGCTCTCCTCATGGAGAGCGTGGATTGAAATATACGCAGCGCAAGGCGACTACCAGAACGCCATGTCGCTCTCCTCATGGAGAGCGTGGATTGAAATTCATCGGGATTAACGCCGAGCCCTTTGACATGAGTCGCTCTCCTCATGGAGAGCGTGGATTGAAATATGGCTTCGAGCACGTCAGCTGGAATCAGTCTCGTCGCTCTCCTCATGGAGAGCGTGGATTGAAATATTCCAGATCTGCGTTTTTGTCGTGATGATTTTGGTCGCTCTCCTCATGGAGAGCGTGGATTGAAATGCCCATAAATCCCAGCATTGCGCCCCGTACGCGCCGGTCGCTCTCCTCATGGAGAGCGTGGATTGAAATAGGCTCGCTCTATAGTTTTCGTCGAAAATCGGATAAGTCGCTCTCCTCATGGAGAGCGTGGATTGAAATAACACGATATCCAGTTGGGTAACGCTTACATGGAAGTCGCTCTCCTCATGGAGAGCGTGGATTGAAATAAGCAACAATACGTCAATATCGACATAATCGCCGGTCGCTCTCCTCATGGAGAGCGTGGATTGAAATACTAGGCCGACTGCCGCCTGCTCATACGTAGAGCGTCGCTCTCCTCATGGAGAGCGTGGATTGAAATTGGTTCTGGTTGATGGTGTTCTCGACGTTCTGCTGTCGCTCTCCTCATGGAGAGCGTGGATTGAAATACCAGCCGCCGCACCGCCGGCCTCGCGCACGAGTCGCTCTCCTCATGGAGAGCGTGGATTGAAATGCCGCATCGGCGACCTGCCTGACGGAATCCAAATGTCGCTCTCCTCATGGAGAGCGTGGATTGAAATTGAAGGGAGCATGGTGATGACCGTGGCTGCCAGTCGCTCTCCTCATGGAGAGCGTGGATTGAAATATACCATCCTCGTTAAGGGTGGCGTGGTCGAACAGTCGCTCTCCTCATGGAGAGCGTGGATTGAAATCCCGACAAGCGTAGGGGCGTGCACCGTTTTATGGTGTCGCTCTCCTCATGGAGAGCGTGGATTGAAATATGCGACTCGCTACGCCGTGCCCACGTCTGGAAGTCGCTCTCCTCATGGAGAGCGTGGATTGAAATGAAGGCGGGCCGTATGCCTCCGACTCCCGCAACATGTCGCTCTCCTCATGGAGAGCGTGGATTGAAATACGATAGCCATGGCGCTGCCCAGGATCATCGTCGGTCGCTCTCCTCATGGAGAGCGTGGATTGAAATACGCAGGTCAGCCCGATCCTCGACCGCATCCCCGTCGTTCTCCTCATGGAGAGCGTGGATTGAAATAGCTGGGAGCAGTGCGTTCGCGCCGTACAAGGGGTCGTTCTCCTCATGGAGAGCGTGGATTGAAATGATACGATTAAGATGATTTTCGAGCGTCGTATCAGTCGCTCTCCTCATGGAGAGCGTGGATTGAAATCGGTGTCTGCATCGTTCCGGCCGCCGCGTGGATGTTGCTTTCCCTGTTTATGTCCAGTGTTCCCCGCACATGCGGGATTCCACATGTGCGGGACTGCTAGCAACGGAAAACCAGGGTTTTTGTCCGCTCGGGGCGACTTCAACGGTAATACGAGCAGGAACTGCGACTGGGTGTTTCGCATGGGGTCGCTTCTGAAAGCTATGTAAAAGAAATAGTGTATGTGAAAACGGTCGGGTGGGTGCGGATGCACGAGAAATTGGCTAACCTGTCGAATTTCTGTTTTACTTTGGTCGTTCATCTCGTGAGTGGTCGTCAAGCTAGACATATTGTGTCTCATGGGATGCAACATGTCATATGGAAATACATATGACTGGCGAATATCGCCAATGGTTCAGCCGGATAAAGGACCGGAACGCGAAAGCCCGAATCAGCGCGAGACTCCGATTGCGCTTCTAGATGGGGCGGCCGGTGGGTGACCTGCATACGGTTGGTGACGGGGCCAGCGCGCTGAGGTTCAATTTCGGTCCCGGCTACCGTGTTTGCTCCGCGCAGAAGAGCGACTCGCTCATGTTGCTGCTTTATCGGTGGCCGAGCTTGACGATTCGGCGTTGCGGCAGGCCGTAATCGGCGATATGACCAAAGCGAAGGGTATGGGGCAGATCACGAAGGAGGCGGGTGTGGGACGTGAAAGTCTTTACAAGAGCCTCGACAGGAATGTCAACCCGAGCTTCCATACCATTATGAAGGGATCGTGCACGCTCTCGGCGGCAGGCTGACAATCCAACCCGCATAAGCTTGACTTTACGACCATCATGCAGTGACCGCCCGAGCATTGGAAAAGGGCGATCGCTGACCATATTGTTGCGACATATGTGGAGAGATGTTCGTGGTGAGCTTGACGTACATAACATCGTAAAACTTCGGTCGTCTGGTTTGTTCTGCGGCTCATCAGTGAGGGAAAATGCTTAATTATGCCGCCTATCTCGCCTATATATGGCAGATTTTGAGGTTCGTACGGAGGCTTCTCGCTTATATATGGCAGGTGTTCGTGCGAAAAGTGTCAAAAACATGCCCCCTAAGTGGCTTTTCTCGAAGGGCATGTGCCATATATGAGCGAGAAACTTCAGGTCAAGATGCCAAATCTGCCATATATAAGCCAGATATCGCGGTTCAGTTCAGATGAACTGGGTGTATGTCCATAAATTTCGACGATTAGGGTGTATCAAGAGTTCCGAGTTGGTTTCAATGACAATCCGAGGGGGTGAAAACGAGTTTATGGGCACGCGTGCGGAGTCTCAGATGCGCAGAACTCCTCACGCAGCGCATATCACAATCCCAGCCAGGCGCGTAGGTCACGAATTTCCTGATCGCAGATGCCGTGGACCATTCCCGGATATTCGAAATACGTGAGATTGCCGGTTTGCGCAAGTTTGTTGCGCGCACGCTGTTGGTCGGATAGTGGAATTGTGCGGTCTTCGCTGCCGTAACAGAGTGCGAATCGCGTGCGTCCGGTCGCGGGCAAAGGCTCAGCGGTTTCGCCTTTGAATGATGGGCTCATCAGAATCGCCATGTCGAACGCATCGGGATGTTCCGCAACCATGCGATACGATAGGTATCCGCCCTGCGAAAACCCGATCAGTACCTTGCGGAAATGCGCGTATGCGGGCGAATCCAGCAATCGTACGACGGCGTCGCCTACGGCACTGCACTCGCGTCGACGCTCTCCTACGGAACATCCATCCGGATACCAGTAGTAGCTTCCGATGTAAGGACGTTCGTACGTGCCTCGGAACGACAGATAATTCGGATGCTGGGCAGGAGCAATGGAGTTGTCCGTTGAAGATGCGTCTTGCTTCGGAACATCATAAATCGCATCAATAATGCGGATCATCTCATTTTCATCATTGCTGAATCCATGAAATCCCAAGAACAGCAGATCATCGCCGGCTATTTCGCAGGCGGCCGTCTCAATGCTGGTACTCACGTTCAAACGCATGTCAACCTCCCATCGCATGTCGATAGTATGCAGATTTCCAACGGCACCATAACGGTGGACAGCGAAGTGGGGAAGGGCATGACGTTCACCGTTATGCTGCCGTTGGTTGAGGAAAACACTGAATATGTGGCGAAGCCTACAATAATCCGTCGGCGTGCAATGCGTTGAACATGCGGTCCAGGCATTCGACCAGCAGCGGATACGGCATTGCTATGTTCACGCGCACGCATCCGGCACCGGTCTCGCCGCATGAACGTCCGTCGGTCAACGCCACTTGCGCCTTCTCAAGAAAGTATGCGGCCGGATCGTCGATGCCAAGCGGCGAGAAATCAAGCCATGCGATATATGTGCCCTGCGGTTTGATATAGCCGACGCCGGTGAACCTTTCACGCATCTGCTCGTCGAACAACGCCAAATTCCTGCACACATAGGCAAACGCATCCTGGAACCACAGGTCGCCTTCGTTATATGCGGTGGTGGTGGCGATTGCGCCGATGGTGGCGGTCTGATGTTCGCTCCACTCCGCCTTGACCGCCCACATGTCACGATCCGCAGGATTGGTAAGCAGCACCTGCGCGCACTTCGTGCCCGGAATATTGAACGATTTCGACGCGCTGGTAGCGGTCATCGACTGTAATGCGGCCTGCTCGCTGATGGTGGGGAACGGAATGTGCTTGCCCTCAAACACGAACGGCGCATGAATCTCATCATTGAAAATACGCACGTCATACTGTGCCGCAAGATCGCTCAGACGCAGCTCCTCCTCCAAGGTGAGCACTTTGCCGATCGGGTTGTGCGGGTTGCAGAGCACGAACGCATGGCATCCGGCCGCAAACGCGCGTTCGATGGCGTCGAAGTCGAACACCCATTGCGCCTCTCCGGTTTCGGCGTCGCCGCTTTGCAGCATTTCGATTTCGATCACGTCAACGTCGTACAGTTTCGGAACGCTCAAAAACGGCATGTAGGCAGGCGTCGGCACGATCACGCTGTTGCCCGCACCGACCAGTTCACGCAGGAAAATCTCGTACGCTTCGAGTACGTCGGGAACCACGCGAATAATGCTCGGATCGACATCCCATCCGTAATGCGAGCGTTGCCATCCTGCGCATGCTTCTGCCACGCGCTGTTTCCAGGGTTCGGGAATGTAGCCGAGTTTGCAATGGTCGCAGGCGTTGTCGATGGCTTTCTGAATGCAGGGAGCCAAGCCGTAGTCCATTTCGGCAATGAACGCGCCAATGCAGCCGGGGTAGCGTGTCCACTTGTCGGAGCCGACTGCGGCAAGATCGGCTGCGGTGGTGTGGTCGATGGCGTCGGCGTCAAAGCCGGAACCGGTACGATGCTTCATTTCCATGATTTCTTCCATGGTTCCAGCATGACGTACCGATGCTTGCACGAACAGTGTGTTCTTGTACTGAAAGCAAAGACTGTTATGAAGTTTTCTTATATCAGATGCTTTTGCTATTCAATTATTAATCTGATTATGACGATATAGCAAAATACTGGAAACAATTGTTTGCTGCAGTATTCCGCGATTGCGAATAAGCACGGATATCAAACGATGAATCAAATGTTTTCCAAATACTGGTGTGACGCCCTTTCGATTTCGTCTTTGACGCGGGCCACTGCCGGTCGGTCGTCCACTTTTCTTGTGACGAAACAGACTGTGCGGAATGCGTTGTTGTCGGCGATTGGCAGTGCGGCCAAATCGGGTTGGATTCCAGCGGTTGTGGCTAAGCGAGATACGATCGAGACGCCCATGCCAACTTCCACCAGATTCTGCGTGGCCCAAAAATCGTCGGTCGAATGTGTGATTTCCGGTGTGAAGCCGGCGGCACGCGCCAACGACACCAGATTCGCCTGGCAGGTTTCGCAGCCGGCGATCCACTGTTCGCTGCGTGCCGAAACCAATTGGACCGGCAGGTGCGAGCTTTCGTACTGGCGCGCGATCGCATTGTTCGCGCCGATCAGCAGCATCAGCGGATCGACGCCGAAAGGAGCGACTTCCAAATCGTCCGGTCCGGCCAAAGCGGGGAGTGAATTGTATTGGAAGATGATCGCGCAATCGGCAAGCCCCTGTTCCAACGCCTCCATGGCCTCAGGCGGCTCCATCTGCATGAGGCTCACGCGAATGTCGGACGTTTTGCTGATATGCACGAGAACGCGTGCCACGAACGACGAACATACCGATGGAGGAGCGACCAAACGAATATGCGTCGATCCGTTGCGCTGGTACTCTTCCACATCTTTGACGGCTTGGGTGACGCGATTGTCGATAAGCTGCCCGTGACGTGCCAGAATACGGCCGATCGGAGTCAATTCCACGCCATGCGACGTGCGCTGCACGAGTTTTGCGTCAAGTTCACGTTCGATCTTGCGGATCTGCTGGCTGATGGCCGGTTGCGACCATCCGGTTTCACGCGCGACCGCGGAGAACGAGCCCAAACGCTCCACGTTCCACAAGGTCACCAGAATCTGCGGGTTCAGTGTTTTTGTGCTGAATCCCGTGGCATTCGCGGTGATGCTGATGTCGGTGTTCGTGTTGGCGTTTTCACGCGTGTTGCTATCGGCTGGAGTGTTCATATGAGGGTAGTGCTCAGCTTTTTAGGAATGCGGGGATGGCCTCGGCCGCCGCATAGCCCGCGCGGTACATGCGTTCCAAACCTTCGAACGACTTGCTCAACGTGTTCAGGCCGTACAGGCTTTCCGGCGCGAGGATGAGCACGCGGCCGTCCTGCTCGTATTCCTTGGCCAGCGCCACTTCGTCGTTGTACGTCTGGTAGCGGTTGAGCAGTTTTTCCGCGGCTTGTGGATGCGTGCGCCTCAAAATCCTGGCGGGGCCGATATCCCTCTTCTGTTCGCGTACGGTGTCTTTCGGACGGGTGAGTATCACCACGATGCGGTCGTGGCCGTCATCGATGGCCTTCTGCACCGGAATCGGATCGGCGATGCCGCCATCGTAATAGGGAATGCCATCGATCGCATACGGTTCGCAAGCTACCGGCACCGCTGATGACGCCTTCAGGATGTCGAAATTGTCGTAGCCCACGTCGGATTTGCCGAAATACTTCGTGGAGCCGTCTTCGGCGTTGCACGCAACCACGGTGAAACCGGTCGGGTTGGCTTCGAAAGCCGCGTAGTCAACCGGATTTTCGCCATCATGATTGCTGAGCGTGCTATACACGTAATCGAGGTTGGCGAAATTATGGTTCTTGACATAGCTGTCGAAGCTCGCGTATTCCTTGCGGAACGCGTACTGCGTGTAGAACGTGTGGTTGCGCCCATGCTGCTTCGCGATGAACGAAACCATGTTGGCGCTGCCGGCGGAAACACCATAGCAGTGGTCGACGCTGATGCCGTCCTCAAGCATGCGGTCCATCACGCCCGCACCGTAGATCGCGCGGAAACCGCCGCCGACGTCGATCATTGCCGTCCTGTGAGCCATATGCGTCCCGTCCTTTCGCCGTTCGTCCCTTTTGCGGGTTTCAATCGACTTTACGCGGTCTAATTGACGTATTTTTGCGTGTTCGGTCATTTCTTATCGAAGGACGACGTAAGATATCTGCGAATAATCAATAAAAATGGAGTGGAGAAGATATCAATGAACGAAGCTGCACTGCCTCAGTCGACGGTCCACATCGCCCAAGCTGATCCGGACGGGATTCTGCTGGTGATTCACGCGGGTGCCGGCAATCGTGGCAAAAAGGATACGCCGGAACGTCGTGCCCAGGTGGAGCAGGATTTGAACAGGGCTCTTGAAGCTGGCTATGCGTTGCTGGAGCAGGGGGCTCCGGCGGAGGATGCCGTGTGCGCGGCTATCCGTGTTATGGAGGATGCTCCGGAGTTCAACGCTGGTCGTGGCGCTGCATTGACGAGTGAAGGCATCGTATCCATGGATTCCTGCCTGATGACTGGTGTCGATGGCGAGGTTGGTTCCGCGTGCGGTCTGACCACGTCTAAGAATCCGATCAACGTAGCGCGTGCCATCAAGGAAAAGACCAAGCATGTCATGTTTGCCAAGCCCGGTAATGATTTGCTCAAGGAGTGGGGAATCGAACTGTGCGACAGTGAATATTTCATCACTCCAGCACGTCAGGAATCCTTGCGCGAGGCGCAATCCAACGGCGATGAATGGGAGAAGCATGGCACCATCGGCGCTGTCGCCCGTGACTCGTCCGGCAACATCGCTGCCGGCACCTCCACCGGTGGCATCACCAACCAGATGCCGGGACGCGTCGGCGATTCGCCTCTGCCGGGCTGTGGTACCTATGCCAACAACGATTCCGTCGCGATCTCCTGCACCGGCATCGGTGAAGCGTTCGTCAAGGAAGTCGCTGCGCATCAGGTTTCCGATCGTGTTCTGTACGCCAAGGAGGAGCCGATCGAGGCTGCGAAGGCGGCGCTGGATGGTGTCGCCCGTCATCATGGAGATGGCGGTATGATCGTCGTTCCGGCTCATGGTGAAGGCGCAATGGTGTTCAATAGCGAGATGATGAACTGCGGTTGGAAGTCTCCGAAGGGCAGCTACGTGCAGAGTTGATGCTGTAGTGGCAAACCGGCAAAACAAGCCACAAAAGTACAGTGGGGTTCGAATCCATGAAGGATTCGAACCCCACTGTACTTGAGCTCCCTATATGGCCGGCGAATCGTTCGTCCGCCGGCCAGAAACATCACTTAGTGATGGTGTTGTAGGTAGGCAGATTGGTGTAATCGAACGACACGTTCTTCACGTTCGTCGCGGACGCGGCGGCGACGTTGTCGTTCCACAGCGGAATCACCGGAAGATCCTTGGCCAGCACTTCCTGCGCCTTGGTGAAGTCCTCGGTCCGCTTCTTTACGTCGGTCTGGGCAAGTGCGGCATTCAGGAGCTCGTCGAATTCCGCACTCTTGTAATCACCATCGTTCGAACCATGACCGTCAGCGGAGCTGGAGGCATATAGCGGATTGAGATAATCTTCAGCGGACGGGTAATCCAGCATCCAGCCGGCACGGAACGCGGTTTTGATGGTGCGGTTGGTCACCTGGTTACGCACGTCGCTGAACGTGGCGTACGGCTCGCCAGCGGCGTCGATGTCGAGCGTGTTCTTGATCTGGTTGCACACGGCATCGACCCATTCCTTATGGCCGCCATCGGCGTTATAGGCGATTCGGAAGTTGCCGGACCACGGCTTGATGGCATTGGCTTTCTTCCAGAGTTCCTTGGCCTTGGAAGCGTTGTATTTCAGGTTGCTGCCGTTCTGTTCCAGTTTCTTCACATATTCGGGGACGAGCGGTGAAGTGAAATCGGTGGTCGGGGTCTTCGTGTTGTTGTAAACCTTCTTGACGATCTGGTCGCGGTCGATGGCCATGGAAATGGCCTGACGACGCAACTGGCCTTCTTCGTCGTTGCCGAAATGCTCAAGACGTTCCGGAATGACGAAGGACTGGAACGAGGATCCTGCCTGGCTGTAGGCGATCACGCTGGAATCCTGACGGAAGGTCTTCACCGCGGACTGTGGAATCTGATCCATCACGTCGAGGTTGCCAGACAGCACGTCGGAGTAAGCGGAATCCTCATTCGTGTAGACGCGGTATTCGATGCCTTTGTTGGACACCTTGCGGCTGCCCTTATAATCCCTGTTTGGTACGACGATGATGTTCTTGTCGTGGGACCAGGACTTGAACTTGTACGGACCATTGCCAATCGGAGCCTGGCCGAACTTCTTGATGTCCTTAAATGCCACGCTTGGCAGCGGGAACATGGATTGGTGCGCGAGCTTGGTCGGGAATACGGAATCAGGCTTGTTCAGCTCGACGACCAGCGTGTAGTCGTCCGGGGTGGAAAGACCGGAAAGTGTGGCCTTCGGATCGACGTTCGGATCCTGCAGTTCGTCATAGCCCTTGATGGTGGAGAATCGGCTTGCGGTCTTCTGCGCGTTCTTCACGTTGGCGGCGAAACTCCAGGTGTCGGCGAAGGAATGGGCGGTTACCGCCTCGCCGTTGGTGAACTTCCAGCCTTTCTTCAACTTGATTGTGTACGTGGTGGCATCCTCGTTCGGGGTGATACTCTCGGCGACTTCGAGATGTTGCTTGCCCTTTGCGTCGAAGCTCACCAGACCTTCGAACAGGTATCGAATAACTCTGCCGCCGCCCATTTCGTTGGTGTCGCTTGGAATTAGACCGTTCTGCGGTTCGCTGTTGTTCACTGAAATCAGCGAGGTGCTATCGGAGCCGTTGGAGGCTGTGTCATCGTTGGAAGACGATCCGCATGCGGCGATCGACGTCAGCATGGCACCCGCCGCGGCCATGGCCAGCAGACGCCGGAATGTGTTGTTCTTCATTTCATTCTCCTTTAATGTCGACTTTTCCGCCGATTATGTCGACGAAAAAACAATAGGACATAATATGAGAGTTTTATAAAATTTTCGTGTCATGTCTCAATTTGAAAACGAACCGCTGGCAGGCGTTGGATATGGACGTTATCTTCAGCTTTCTAGGAATGCGGGGATGGCCTCGACTGCCGCATAGCCCGCGCGGTACATGCGTTCCAAACCTTCGAACGACTTGCTCAACGTGTTCAGGCCGTACAGGCTTTCCGGCGCGAGGATGAGCACGCGGCCGTCCTGCTCGTATTCCTTGGCCAGCGCCACTTCGTCGTTGTACGTCTGATAACGGTTGAGCAGTTTTTGCGGGTTTCAATCGACTTTACGCGGTCTATCGGAACATTCGCGCTCAGCGATCAAGCAGCGATTGCGCTAATTGCGCGATTTGTGTGGAAGTGTCGGAATTGGCCAGCTCGATACCACCGTCCGCGTCTTCCGGAGAGAGTTTGCCCAACGATTCGAGCACTACGCCAAGATGGCGCACGGTACCTTCGTTGCCGTCGATGATTGCCGCTGTGTCGGGCAGCAGTTCGCGGAAATAGTCGCGGTAAAACACGAAATGCGTGCAGCCAAGCACTACCGAATCGATCGTCGACAAATCATACTGGTCGAAATACTGGTGCAGCGTGTGCATCACAACATCGTGATCGTCGAGTTGGCCGTGCTCAACGATCTCCACCAAACCGGGGCAGGGTTCCGGAAAGATCGTATGGTCTGTTTTGAAACGATCCATCAGCACGGCGAACTTGCGTTCCCGCAACGTCAGGGGAGTAGCTGCGACGATGACACGCTGACGATTGCCATGGCCTCGATCGCACGCCACCTTCAGCGCTGGTTCCATGCCAATGATCGGAATGTCGTATTTGTCGCGCAACTCGTTGGCTGCGGCGGAAGTGGCGGTATTGCAAGCGATGACAACCGCTTTCACTCCCTGCTCCACGAAACGTTTCACAATGGCGTCGGACAGCTTGCGTACCTGTTCAGGTGATTTGGTTCCGTACGGAGCGTTCGCGGAATCGCCAAAATACAGCACGCGTTCGTTCGGCATATCGCGGCGGATTTCGCGCGCCACGGAAATCCCGCCCAAACCGGAATCGAAAACGCCGATTGGTGCCGTTGAAGTCATACGTCCTCCCTTGTTCCGCACGCCAACATACTGCAACATAATGCACACGTGTTGCGTCCAACTTCTTCAATAGCCTACCGCGTGTAGAGTGAATCGGTATGAGCATTCCAAGCATTGTTTACAAAGCGCACGCCACCGGCAACGATTTCGTGGTGTATCTGGACGCCGAAGGCACGTACGAGCCTACCGCCGATGAAGTGCGATTCCTGTGCGACCGTCATTTCGGTATCGGTGGCGATGGCTTGATCCGCCTTACTCATCCGCAGGCGGTGTCCGATTTGAACGACAAGCAGATTGCCGTTTGTGCTGCCGACAATGCGGATTGGTTCATGGACTACCGCAACGCGGATGGTTCGTTGGCTGAGATGTGCGGCAACGGCACGCGTGCGATCACTCTGTTCGCGCAACGGCAGGGTATTGCCGGTCAGCCGGGCGGTGAACCGTTCCGTCTCGGCACCCGTGCCGGTGTGAAGGTTCTGACTTCACTTGGCGATGTGCCGACTCTTGGCAAGGACGTGTTCCAGGTTGAGATGGGTTCATGGAAGCGTGGCGATCTTGATGGATACGAAGTGACGATTCCCGGCACGGCCGGTTCCGCACGCGGCACGTTCGTGGACATGGGCAATCCGCATGTGGTGGCCGTCATCGAAGACGCGTTCTCCAGCCTGCCGACGGTGGAACAGCTTGATTTGGTGACCAAGCCGGTGGTCGCGCCCCGAATCGAAAGCGACCAGAATGTTGAGTTCGTGCGCATCGACGAGCAAAGCGAAGGCGACAACGAGGGCAACGCTACCATGCGCGTCAACGAACGCGGCTGCGGCGAAACCCTGTCGTGCGGAACCGGCCTGTGCGCCACCGCCATCACGTTGCGTGCCAAAACCGGCATCGACCATTGGACGATCACCGTGCGTGGCGGCACCCTGCGCGTCGACGTGACCGATAACGACGTGAAACTCACCGGATCGGCCACCATCGTCGGCAAAATCGAACTGCTGTAAGGTTTTGCGCATAACACTGAAATTTGCGGATACGCAAAAGAAAGAAGCCGGCTGTTTCCAGTCGGCTTCTCTTGTAGGCGAGTGAATCCCTACTGCTGATTGGACGTTACTTGACGTCAACTGAACAGCAGGGGGCCGTCTTCGACGAGAATGATCACAATCAATGTCACGATCCATAAGGCATCGACCATCAGATCGTAATTAAGACGGTAGTAGGTGCGTACGCCCTCGCGCTTGGCCGGAATCTCCTGAACCACCGCCGTGGCATGAGACAACGCCATGAACTGCACGGTGGTGGAGAACATCAGGCACAGACACCACGGGCATAGCGCGTTGATCACAAACAACGACTGCGAGGTCAGCCAATACGAATAAGCCAGCGCGGCCAATCCACCCAGCCATGTGCACGACGCAAACCAGCGGGGCACGGCGACCTTCGTCAAACCGATCACCGCGATCGTTACGAACACTGATTCCGCGGCGATGCCGAAGAACGCATTCGGGAAACTCAAACCGGCGAACTTCACAACCTCAGCCTGCCACGATTCCGCAACCGCGGAACACGACATCACGGCATTCACATCACAGCTGAGCTTCTGACCGGGATTGCGCGCCATTTTCAGTGTCTCGGCGGAAAGCACGAACGATACGACCAGCGCTACCGCCGAGGCGATCAGCATGACTAGATACGTCCATGTCGCGGTATGCCGCCAACCGCGCGGCTTCGTATAATCATCGTCGAGAGTGGCTTCGGCAACCTGTTCGCCGGAAAAATCGCTCATCGTGCATCCTTGAATCAAAATACAAACGTTGTCATCGCCTAGTTTACGCGGTATTGTGCCGAGTCGCGCCAAAAACAGCTTACGATGGATACATGATTCGCGTAGGCACTGCGGCACCGCCCGCTGAAGGTTGGGACATTCACTGCCATACCGTTTTTTCCGACGGTACGGAAACGCCGCGTGCGTTGTTGCAGGAAGCGAGAGCATTGCGATTGCATGGTGTTGCGATTGCCGATCATGACACGACCTCCGGTTGGCAGGATGCGTTGGCTGCTTCGCGGGAGGTCAGATTGCCGTTGTTACGCGGTACGGAAATCACTGCCGTCGATGAGAGCGTATCCGTGCACATGCTCGCATTCCAATATGATCCGCTGAACGCCGATATCAGCGAGATGTTCGCGTCCACCCGCGAGGCGCGACTGCGTAGAACCAAGCGCATGGTCGAACTGATGGCGCAGGATTTTCCGATTACGTGGGATGATGTGCTCGCGCAGGTGCGTGAAGGCAAACGCACCACGATAGGCCGGCCGCATATCGCCGACGCATTGGTGGCTGCCGGCGTATATGAAACACGATCCGACGCTTTCGCCGATGCGGTGAGCGCAACGTCGAAATATTACATTCCCACGCCATCACCGACCACGCACGACGTGGTGGCCGCGGTCAAGGGTGCGGGCGGGGTGGTGGTTATCGCCCACGCCGGAGACCCCCGGCGCAATCGGACATTACTGACCGACCGGCAAATCGAATCTCTCATCACCGAAGGCTTGGACGGTTTGGAAGTGTGGCATCGCGGCAATCCATCAGAACAGCGTGAACGTCTGCTCACCATTGCGCGCCGGCACGATCTGCTGGTGACTGGCGGATCCGACTGGCACGGCAAAGGCAAGCCGAACGCGCTGGGGGAGAACCTCACCAGCGACGAAACGGTTCAGGAAATCATCAATCGAGGCGTTCACTTGAGCAAAGAATCGTCGAAGGCGAAAATAAAAAACCGAAACGCAATCATCGATGCGTAATCGCGATATGAAACCAGGAACGAGTTGATCGCCCAAAATGGAAAAGCCAGACGTGAACGTCTGGCTTTTCTTGTGACGTCGAAAACGTGTGTTTCAGTTCGAAGCTGAAATCTGGTGATGCGAACGGGTCAGAGGTTGCCGAAACCGACGGCGTGCTTGGTTTCGGAACCGATGATGGCGTAGCCGAGCGAGCCTGCCGGCACCACGATGCGACGGCCCTTGTCGTCCGTCAGATTGATGGTCTTGCCGTTCTCCACGGCGTCGGCGATGGCCGTGTTGACCTCATCGGCGCTCTGTTCGGTGCTGAAGGTGACGGTGCGGGCCACATTCTGAATGCCGAGTTCAATATCCATGGATGCTCCTTCGTGATAATGCGCAATGCATGCGCACGTGTATGTACGGGTTATGTGCGCCTATTCTACGCGTAGCTTCTCATCGGTGGCGTCTTCCGCCTCCCACTGATTGATCTGCGCCTGCGCTTTCTGCATGGTCGCCTCATCTCGCTCCAACAGTGGAATGAGTACTGTCGCGGCCTCGCTGTGCGATGCGGGAATCGATTCCTCGTTCGTATCGTCGTTGTCGTCGGCCGTTTCCAGCCTGCTGATTACCATGGTGGAACTTGACGGCATGGATTCGTGCCGTTCTTTTGCGGAATGTTCCGGAATGAAAGTGCTGACCGAGGTCGCCTCATGTTCATTCGTATTGCCGGACGGTGCTTGTGATGGCTGGGCTCCGGCCGGTACGAACGCTTCCGTCGCGTCGTTGACGATTTCCTTCGTCTTGCGGACCGGCTGGGAGCCGGTCACGTCGAAATCGCCGGTCACGTCGAAATCGCCAGTGGAATCATCCATATCCACAGCGTCAACATGACGTTCGCCGGTCGTGTCGGAATCATTCTGCTGTGCGGCCGCGTTACGGCGACGCTCCGATTCGTTCAGCAACGTGCCTACGGTGATTGTGCTCGGCGGGCGCTGGGGGCGATCCTTGGACTCCTGCTTCGTTTCAGTTTGCACGCGATTCTTCGCTGTGGCGACACCCAACTGGTGGGCCAGGCGTTCCACCTGCGCCTTGAATTGCATAATCTTGGCGTTGTCTGCCTTGTTCAAAGCGGAAATAAAATCGCCGACCTGCTCCATCTGCAGCCACAGATTGGCCCGCAGCATAATCAGATCATCCAAACGATTGCCCAACATGCGACCGTATGCGGAAAGCAAGGCATTGCGGTGGTTCTCGTCAAGCTTGGCGAAAATCCAAGCCAAATCGCGGGCAGGATCGTTGACCTGCATATCCTGCCAATTCGTGACCGCGGTGATGGAGGAACCGGAAAAAAGCACATCGCCGTCACGCAACCCGCCATGCACCGGGCAAGTGGAGAACGACCACAGGCCGTCGGTCTCAAGAATATTCGCCCAACTAGTGGTGATCTCCTGCGGAACATGACCAGCCTGACGCAGGCGCTTGATCCAAGCGGTCAGCTGAGCGCGAATCTGGCCGGTGACAAACGTCGGATAGCCCGCTTCCTGCAGGAAGTCGGGACGAAGGCGATGAATCGCGCCCAAAGCGGTGCCTACGCTGGAACAATCATCCAAAGTCAGCAGCTCCAACGGCCGCGCCTGACCCACATGGTGGGTGGCCACCAGCACGGACGTATCTCCAGTGGCGGAATGCTTCAAATCGCCGTTTGAAAAAGCTACTATGCTATCGACGGCAAAACCCAATCCGCCTAATTCGCGGGCTTGCGAGAGCGTCTGCGCAGCGCGCACGCGACCGGCAAGACGCTTACGGCCTTCAGGCGTGTTGGATGCGAACACGTCATACAGCTTGCCCGCTGCATCCTGAACCACGGCATGGTCGACGCCGTACCCCTCGTCGGTCGGGTTGGTCTGTTCGCTGGCACGCGCGCCCGCAATGGCGGCGTTCGGCATCGCCGCACTCGTCAGGGCAGCTATCATAAATTTGCTTCGTTCGGTCACAATTCCAACCTTAATACACAATAGGGGCGAAGCGTTGCCGACTTGCCAGTAAAACTGCAGGTGAACCGCGGGTAAATCGTCACATGGCGACGGCAATCTGCCACAATGGAACGTATGAGTGCAACAGCGGAAGAGATTCTTGACGGATTGGATGAGGCGCAAAGGGCGGCCGCAACGGCCGTGGACGGTCCAGTGCGCATCATCGCGGGCGCGGGCGCGGGCAAGACGCGAACCGTTACCCGCAGAATCGCCTATGCGTGCGCCACCAAAGCGTGGAATCCACGAAGCACGATCGCAGTCACATTCTCCGTCAAAGCGGCGGCGGAAATGCGTAGCCGCCTATCGAAACTCGATGTCGCAGCCGACGTCAAAGCAGCCACCTTCCACTCCGCGGCCCTCCATCAGCTACGCCAAGTGTGGCCGGACGTATGCGAGGGGCCGATGCCGTTCATTTCCAGAAATCCACGTGAACTGGTGGAGCGCTCGCTGCGCCGCGTCACCGCCTTCCAAGTGGATGACGACACCATACGTAACTTGCAAGCGGAAATCAACTGGTGCAAAATCTCACTGATCGCACCGGAAGATTACGCGCGGGTTTGCGCGGCAACGCATCGACAGCCGCCATCAGGCCTCGAACCAAGCCAATTCGTAGACGTATACAAAGCGTATGAGGCAGAAAAAACCAACCGCAACGAAATCGATTTCGACGATATTCTGCTGATCGTTTGTCATCTGATGGAAAGCGACGAGGAAGTGGCCTCAGCTATCCGCTCCAACATCAGATGGCTTACCGTCGACGAGTACCAGGACGTTTCGCCATTGCAGCACCGTCTGCTCACCCGATGGCTCGGCTCAAACCGCAATATTTGCGTGGTGGGCGATCCGGCGCAGACCATCTACTCGTTCGCGGGCGCAAGTAGCTACAGTCTGCTCAACTTCGATTCGGAATTCGGTCCGCTCACCGCTGACATCAATCTGAACAACGACTACCGTTCCACGCCGCAGATCGTCAACTATGCCAATCGTGTGCTTGCGGCATCGCCGCAACGGGCCGATTATCTGAAGCTCAGCTCTGAAAGGAGCAAAGGACGGAGGGTCGTGGAAACCATATATGGCAGCGATTGGGAGGAAGCGCAAGGTGTGGCGGCGCGCATCCGCAAACTGGTGGATGCGGGGGAGTCGCCGGCCGATTGCGCGATTCTCACCAGAGTCAACGCGCAGCAGAAAATCCTGTGCAAGGCATTGGCCGAACAGCATTTGAGATATCGCGTGCGCAGGGATAGCGGATGGCAGAATTCCGCACTTTCCGACGACACGCAGACCAGACTGGCCATGTTGGAGGCATTGGGCGTCGGCGCGGATCTGAGCGGCGTGACCATTTCCACTATCCACGCGTCCAAAGGTTTGGAATTCAAGCACGTGTTCCTTATCGGCTGCTCGGAAGGACTCATACCGTATGGGTTGCCGCAGGATGACGACGTGCTTGAGGAGGAACGCCGGCTCATGTATGTGGCCGTGACGCGCGCCGAAGACACGCTTGACGTCTCATATGCGCGTACCCGTGAAGGCAATGAGGGTGAAAGGGCACGACGGGTGTCGCGCTTCTTCCGCTGATACTGCGAACGGAATAGCGCGATTACTCGGCGTCGGTATCGTTGTTGCTGCCGGATTCTGCGGAATCGTCAGAGTCGCTGCCATTGGTATCGGATTCGCCGCCCTTGTGCTCTTCCTCGTCAAGCAGCTTGCTGAGTTCGGCATCCCAATCGATGGTCATGCCATCGGCGTCGCCAAGGGGCTGCGACGCCATATCGGTGGCATTGGAAGCGGCGAACGTCGTATTTTCCGTGTTTTCCGACGATCCGTTGTTCTGCGACTGTGAGGTGTTGTCATCGTCATCATTCGGCAGTTGCGGCAGTAGATCGGGATGTGACCATTTCGCGTCTCGTGCCTGCGCGCCTTCCGTAGCGCAGATGTTATCCCACAATGCGGCCGCTTCACGCATGCGCTTCGGGCGTAATTGCAAGCCGATCAGGCTTTCGAAGGTGCGTTCCGCGGGACCTCCGATGGCGCGCTCGCGGCGGAGCATCTCACGAAGCTGTTCGATATGCGGAATATGAGCCATGCCGGCGCGCCACACTACGGTGTCTACCCAACCCTCTACCAAGGCGAGCAGATTCTCCAGCGATTTCATGGCCTGCTGTTGTTCAGGCGTGTCAGGGAACGCCACCTTGGTGATGTTCACCGCGTCGGCCATGGAATCCGGGTCGACGGACTGCGCATCGCGGATCTGCTCCTCCATGGCGTCCAAATCGATGCTGGTGCCACGGGCATACTTGCCCAACAGCGCCTCGAAGCGTGGCATCAGCCACGGCACGGAAGCGTACAGGCGCGAATGGGCGAGCTCTTGCAGTGCAAGATAGCTCATTACTTCGTTCACGTCGATTTCCAAGGATTTCGCATATTCGACGACATTCTGCACGATCAGGCCTCCAGCCGGATTCTTCAGCAACGAAATGCTTTGGTCGAAACTGCCGCGCACCTCATGCGACAAATCGCCGGCGGCACGTCCCAGCTGCATGGCGAACGACGTATTGCCGACGAAACGCATGAGTTTTGCCGGATCTTTCATATCATCGGGAATCGGAATCTGCACCGGACCGGCGAAAATGCCGGAAATTTCCGTATGGAATTCGGAATCGCCGAAACGCTGTGACAAAATCGAAGCCAGAGCGTCGCTCATCGACTCGGCAATCGGGGATGCAAACTGCGCCCAGGAATCGATGCATCCTTCCACCCAGCCTGCGCGGGTAAGCACCTGCGTTTCGCCTTGCGCGGGGTTGAATTCGCAAGCGGTGTCAAGCCACAGATTCGCCTCGCTGATGGCTCGCCGGGCCATCTCGCCGTACTCCGCGCTCACACTGGTTTCCGATCCTTCGCCATTGGCCTGCTGCAATGCCAATGATTTCGCCAGTTTGACGTTGATTGGACCTTCCTCGGTGATGTGCTGGATGTCTCCGAAAGTGTTGAGCCCGCCCGCAGTGAACGCCTGCATCATCGACCTGACCTCGGCCGGCTTGGGAAGCTTGCTCACATCCTGACTCATCAACTGGTCGCGCAACTCTTCCGGCATGTTGGAAAACTGGTTCCATGCCATCTCGCCTTGAATTGGTCCGAAACAATCGATAAACCATTGGCGGATCGCGTTCTCGTCCATGCCGGCCCTGCCTTTTCCTAAGCGTTTTTTCAAGTTTGGTTGGTTCCATACTATGTTATGGGAGGTATGCCCAAGATGAAGGAAACACGACGAATTCACGGCAAAAACACACGTAGCGGCGCTCCGGGACGTGTCAAACGATGGCTGATAGGCGCGGAAGGTTGGCTGTCCGCGCGTTCATGGCGTTATCTTGCAGGACCGTTGGTGGCGGTACTGTGCGTATTGGTGTTGATTATGCCCAGCGCGTATGTGGTGCAGGTGCCCGGCCCGACACAGAATGTGCTCGGGGAGGTTTCCGGCAAGCAGGTCATCGCCGTTTCCGGTGCGAAAACGTATAAGGATTCAGGCCAACTGCTGTTGGTCACGGTCAATGCTTCAGGCGTGCCAGGGTACCCGGTGTCGAACGCGCAGGCATTGGTGGCGTGGGCCGATTCGAAATCCACGGTGATGCCTCAGGAAGCGGTGGTTCCTGTTGGGCAGACCGCAGAGGAATACAAGCAGTCCAGCGACAAGGAGATGACGTCATCGCAGGATTCCGCCACCGCAGCGGCGAAAAAGTTCCTGGAAGAGCATGGTTATGACGTGTCCGGCATGAAGGTGTCCATGCATGTGGACGACATCGGCGGGCCGTCGGCGGGCATGATGTACACGCTTGGTCTGATCGACAAGGTGACCGGTGAAAAACTTTCTGGGGGTAAGATCATCGCGGGAACGGGCACTATGAACGACAAAGGTGAAGTCGGTGAAATCGGAGGCATCCGTTTGAAGATGCTCGGAGCGAAACGCGACGGAGCAACTTGGTTCCTTGCCCCGGAATCCAATTGTTCCAGCGTTGTGGATCATATTCCGGAAGGTTTGAACGTGGTGAAGGTGTCCACTTTGCAGGAGGCGTACGATGCGCTGGTTGCCGTCCGAGACGGCAAGGGTGCATCCCTGCCGCAATGCTCCGCGGGAGAGTGACGCATTCCGAGATATAAGAAAAAACAATCTCGCAAAGTGAGCAATTCCACGGTTCGTAACGTATATGTTCGAGCAGTGTTGGTATATTGACGAACGTGAATCAAACGGCATCTGATAACGCTGAAGAATTCGGTTTCCACGCCGGCGACCTGGTACAGGAATGGCTGTGGGACGATGATGTGGACGACTCGATCCGCGCCAAGATCGAGGAGCTGACCGGTGAAGAGCTGGTCGACGAGGACTATGATTCCGCCGTTGATGGCGTGATTATCTGGTGGCGCGACGGCGATGACGAAGACGAACTGTCTGACACCATCGTCGATGCGTATGCGGTCCTTGGAGACGATGGTCCATTGTGGGTGCTCACCCCGAAGCCGGGGCGCCCGGGCGCGGCAAGTTCAAGCACCGTGCAGTCCGCCGCGAAGACCGCCGGCATGAATGCAGCCACGCCGCTGACCGTCAGCGGTGACTGGAACGGCATCCGTCTGCGCGCATTCGGCAAAGGCCGCTGATCGTATTCGTTTTACCTGCCTTGGCACGCATGGCCAAGGTCGGGCGCTCATATAAAGGCTTGGAATCACACGATTCCGAGCCTTTTTTTGCTTGCGGAAGCAGTCGAAGAAGATGTTTCCATGAAATTGTCTATATTGACAAAAGTCATGATTTTGCTGACACGCGCACGAGATAGTTGGGAATATCAGAAGAGTCGGAACGGCTTATTTTTGCGGAAACAAAAGGTGGGCGATGAGGGACTCGAACCCTTTGCGGTCGGTTTTCCATATCGTTGTCATTCCGCCGTTTTCCCAGTGATTCCAACGGTTCCCGCATGGTTTGCAATTCACTCCAATTCACTGCAATTCACTGCAATTACCGGAAAAGTGTGGGCAAAATGTGGGCACGGAATCAGAGGTACATGTGCTGTCGCACGTAGGCTTCGACCTCGGCGTTTTCCTCCGGCGTGCCGATAGTCAGCAGCCACACGGCATTGTTCTTGCGCTGAACATTGCCCTTGCGAAGGCATTTGATGAGTCCTGCGGATTCGAGTTTTTTGGCGATCTTGCCTATGCGGTTGTAAGCTAGCTGCTCGCGCTTCGGATTGCGCGGCTCATTGCCGATCGCCACGAGTTCGTCCATTGACTGGGGAAGTGTCATGCCCCAATCGATGGCGATTTTGAGCCAGCCGGAAGCGTAGGTGCGCGGAAGCATGTGCTTTTCCTTGGCGGCTTTGTCCAGCGGCCAGTCGGCGGTGAGCCATGCCATGCGGCTGAGCAGGGCGTATTGAGCGAAGTCGAAGCTGCGTGCGCCCTTGTGGGTGACGGTGAGTTTCCCTTGGCTTGCGAGTTCTTCGACTGCCAGCATGTTGCGGTATCCCATTTCATGGTCCATTTCCGACCTCCAAGCCATGCGTTACAATGGTTTCGGAAGTCTTTGAGTGAGGCTTCATGTTTTACCTCCGTGGTGCCGTTAACACTGCGGAGGTTTTTTTGTTCTGAAACACATTATATGCTAACTTGCAAACATGTGTGTATGGCGTGTTGTAAACAAGGGTGCATATTAACCTTGCAAGTGGAAAATACTAACTTGCAAACATGAAATATACATACATGCATATGTAACATTATTTTCATTCTTTCATACAGCGCCAATGCGCTGAAATGGAAGAATCGGCACGTCCAATCCACATCTGCGGTAGCTTGAAGCAGAGAGAAGGAAGGGGAGATCCTATGAATGCGAGACTCGACGAAATTGCAGCCTGGAGGCCTGCGCCTTCAGGTGGCCTGGAAAGCGCCGCCAACGAATGCGGCTTCCCGACCGTGATCTACCGCACGCCCAGTAGGCTTGTTGAGGAATGCGAGATAGCCTTCGACGCAGGGCTTTTGCTTGCAGCGCTGAGCCTCGTTGTGACTATACCCGACGTCTGCGCAAAAGCCGTCGGCATGAAGTACATCGATTGGTGCGTGAAATACCTAGATCTTCCAAATACCGGCGAGAAGATGAACGCCGAGCGAAAAGACGAGAAGAGCCAAGACGAGATTAGCGATGAGCTCGACGGCATAACGGCGCGAGGTGCATTCACCGCCTCAGACCTCTACCAGCTGCGCTGTGCAGTCGTCCATGCCGGGTCATCCGTAGTCAAGGGCAGGGGAGAGGATTACAGCCCCTACAAAGTCATCGGGGTATGCGTCCAAGGCGACGAGTGCGGAATCGTCGCGAGCTACGGGCATACCGGAGTTGGTGCGGAAAACTTGAAGGCCTGCGCATACGACTGCGTTATCAAGCTCGAAGGCCTCATCTCTCGCATGGCCAAGGGCGTGGTCTCGTTCCTTGAAGAAGATCCCGAGCGGGATTGCGAAAGAGGCATCAAGACAGGGATAGACCGTCGAGGTGTGACGGATTTCAGACCGCTAAGCCGAATCTCCTATCGTTAAAAAAGTGGTTGGATTTTTAGAGATAATATTCGTTAAATTAGTGGTTGGGATTCGGTGGGCATCATCTTGATTGTCCAACCAGATATTTACCAATTTCCAACCACTTATTTTACATACCCAATATAAAAGCCCCACAATTGGTGGGGCAAATAGAAAAGAGTGTCACTGCTTGGTGAAAGTGCCGCAATTCTGGAGCTTGAGCTGCTGCCCATCGCTCACCGTCACCTGCGGATATCCACCGCCTGGCATGTCGTTCTGCACGATGTCGTCACCGGCGGAGACCTCCCAGTAACAGCGGTCCGTCACGGAATCGTTCGCGCGATACGTTCCGGCGTCGATGTCCTTGCCGACCTGCCACACGCCATCGGAAGCGCTGGTCCTCTTGGCGTTATCAACCTGACCGGTCAACGATTCGATTTGCGCCTGCAAATTGTCCCGCGTAGCCTCCATCTTCTTTATGTCGGCCTTCATGCCGTCAGCCTTGTCTATCGTCTCCGAGGCGGTATCGTAATCATCCGACAGTGAGTTGTATTCGTCCACAAGCTTGTTGTATTCGTCTATCAGCTTCGCATAGTCGGCATTGTCGGCTTCGATGGTCTCGGCGGCTTCCTTGACCGCGGCGGAATGGACGCTGGCGGCATAGGTGGCCGCTCCGACAGCCAACGCCACTGCGCATACGGCGGCGATGCCGGAGCAGACCGCCGACTTCACTTTCACATCCTTGGCGAGCCATGCCTTGAGCTTGACCAGCATCGCATTGTTCTGTCTGATTCTCATTGGTTCCTTCTCTCTTCCCGCCAAACAAGGGGGATGCAGTCGATTCTACGACGATGCGAGCGTGCTCCGGTAATCCTCCAACACCTGCGTGGTCACGTTGAGTTCGTCCGCGATCTGCCATTCGTACTCGTACATGCGTTCGAGTAGTGCGAGTTCGGTTGGGTTGACGAGCGTGAGGGCGGTCTGCGTTCGCGCCCGCCGCTCCAATTTCGAACTATCGTTCGAACAGCCGGTGTCGCCATGCCTCCAATGCAAGAGCTCGTGCACCAGCGTGCAGCGTTTGGCCGTATACGTGAGCCTGCGGTCTATGAGGATTACATGATTCTCGTCGTCGTAGCAGCCCCATAGTCCGTTCGGCAGGATGGCGCTGGATACGGTGACGGGCAGGCCGATGATGGCGCGGCGCATGGCGCCGTATGTCATGCGCCGGTCGATCGGCAGGTCAGGCAGGCTCGTCGTAATCCGGCCCAGCCTCTCCATTGATGGCCTCCTGCTTGCCCGCGGCGTTATAGGCGGCAAGACCATAACCGCCGGAACGTGCTTTCGCCTCCGCTTCCTCAATCGCATGGCGTTTGGAGTCCATCACGATGTCTCCGATGGATACGCCGGTCACTTCACTGATGCGTTCCAGGTCACTCAGGTTGAGCGGGCGCGTGAAGTTCTGCCGTTTGTACCAGTAGTCCTCGCCGAAGCCGCAGGCCTTGGTGAATTCCTTGATGGTCATGCCGCTTTGCTTTTGAAGTCTGACGCACTCTCGCATGACCTGTTTTGCGAATGTGGTCACTTCGTTTGCTTTCATACCCATGCCTCCAGTATAGCCAATTACGTAGTCATTGTGTACAAATTGTAAAGAACTATGCAAATTCATAGTCTAAATCTACGAATTTACATAGATTAAAACCGTCGAAAGGAAAAACGAGATGTTGAGCACCAAAAAGACCAAGACCCCCGACCACTACCCGTGCGGCCACATGCACGGCCCCGGCTGGCACGACTGGAGAGCCTGCCTCACCAAACAGGGAGTCGAGGAGGATGAATGGCCGGTCTGACGGAAACAGCCAGCAGAAACCTTAAAGCGGAACTCGCAAGACACGACAAGACGCCGAAAGACCTAGCAAAAGCATGGGGCCTCGAAATCAGAGCAGTAAACAACAGGCTCAAAGGCCACACACCACTCTCGACGGACGAAATCGAAAAAGCGGCATCCATGCTCGACATGGAATCGGAAACCCTCGCCATGCTCCTCATCCAGCCAATCGACAGCATCAAACAATTCAAGGTCTAAGGAAACCGAACATGAGCCAGCAACTGTTGAACCCGCCAAAACCGCCGACGCTCCACGAATCCGGATGCCTGCTGCTCGCATCAAGCGGCTTCTTCATCCGTCTCCACGAGGATGGTAGCGCCAGTCTCGTGGACGGCATCCAAGACATCACCCTCGCGGAGTTCACGTCGGCGGAAATCGAGGACATCGCCTACAACCTCTCCAACAAGATCGGAGCAACGAGATGAGCTGGATGGATGACGGCGGCTTCGAGATGCAGGCATTCACCGCCCAGGACGGCAGGCCGATGGCGCGAATGAGCTTCCGCACATCGACCGGCCAATACTACTTCAACTTCACCAAGACCGAGGTGCAGCGCGTCCACCGTGAATGCAATCGAATCCTCAAGGAAATGGAGGCAGACAAATGACCAGCCATGACCACCACCGTGACGGCGAACAGGCGGAGAACACGAAGCCGAACTACACGCTCCGCCGTCTGAAGTTCGCAGTCGCCGTCATCGGATTCGTGAGCAGCATGACCCTGCTGTTCGCGTGGCGGACGGCGGACTCGCAAACGGCCACCGTCCTTGTGAGCGTCGTCTACATTTTGACCGGCCTATGGCTGACCGTGCGGTTCGCCCCACGAGATTAAAGACTTCCCACCAGCCGATAGTCCAACAAAACAAACCAATTAGGGATGTTTTCGCGGACATCCACGTTCACCATGTCGGCTGGCGGGGACACATAACTGAATATCGACAAACAACAAATTCGCCACGGCGTTTACATGCACATCATTCTGTCGTGGCATTCGGTTGGGCGACGGTTCGCCCGTCCACGGATTCCAAATCTTCTTCTCTCTAACTATCAAGAAGCAGGCATTCCGGTGCTTGCAGACCCTTTCAAGTCCGCCTGACGGCCAGTCACCGTCGGCCACGCCACCGATCGCGAACACGTTCAGGTCTGTGTTCCAACGGGCAAAGGGGCGTTCGGGAATCCAAGGACGGCACTGGTTCGACTCCGATGCCAGCCACTCAGCCCCATCCACTCGTCAGGACGGGGCACCACAACGTCAACAAGCAAAGGAAACAGCAATGAGCAGCAAGAAAAGCAGGACGCTGAGATTCACACTCTCGGCCGAATGCATCGGAAATGAGAACGACACCCGCTCGACCATCGGCACATTCAGCATGCCGCTAGGCGCATCCGAAGACCAGATGTACAGCGTCAACCTGCCCGGCGACGGACTCGGCGAACTCACCGCGCTTGCCGCACGAATCGCATGTCAGGCCATCGACATTGCGCTCAAAAGGCATATCGAACGCGGCGGCGGCAGTGACACCGTGGAAATGCTCGAAGGCCTCCACATCGACCCGATGGGCGACATTCGGGATGGCAGGTCATGACCGATCTGCTCACGCCATCTGAACTGGCCGTCATGCTCGGCATGAGCGTGCGCACCCTCGCCAACTGGCGGAGCACAGGCAAAGGCCCGCCATATCTGAAAATCGGCGTGGAACCGCCGGAAGGCCATCAGGACAGGCGCAAAGTCAGATACCAGCGTGCCGTGGCCGAACGGTGGGCGCAGGCGCACGAATACCGAAGGACGGTGGCGAGATGAAAAAACGGCACGCTCATCCCGGCACACGGGTTAAAAGCCACCCGAACGTCAAAAGCGACGGGAAAGCATGCGTCGACACCGGCAAGCCGATCCTCACCCAGCAGGGAATCGACGTGGACGCTTTCATCCACGAAAACAGGCGATTGATCGAAAGACTCAGAAAAGGAACACAGTGAAACACGAATACACCTTCGAAGAACTCGCCGAACTGAGAAAAATCTACGACGAGTCGGGCGAAGCCGATCTCGAACCCGCCGAAATGAGGGCGTTACGCATGGCCGGACTCCTCACGCAGGGCCTGCCGGAGAAACCGTCGAAACGAGACTGCATCCTCGCGCACTGCAAGAAACGCATCGACCAAGGCCAGCCGTTCGACGGCAAGGAAACCGCCGAAGCGCTCGGCATGAGCCAGAAAACAGTCGGCAACATTCTCAGCCAGCTCCGCAAGGAAGGACTATTGCCGGCCTTCGACAAGCATTCGCCACGCAAGACAACACGGAAAACAACCACAACCGGAAAGAAGAAAGAAACCATGACCACCACATCGAAAATCACGGCAGCCGACGTCACCGAATCGAAGCTCACGGTAAACGACGTCACCACCGGAACCATCAACGTCAAGCCACAAGCCACAGCCGATCCACGCGCCATCATCGTGAACGCGCTGGTCGGCATCTACGACTCCATCTCGGCATTGCAGCGTGCCGCATACCAAGCCAACGACAAAGTGGTCTACATGTTCGCCACCAAGCTGCTGAACGGCGAATTGATGGACATCAAAGCCAACTACAGCAAGGACGTGGCGAAATGAGCTTCGACACGCTCGACCTGCCATCATGGCCGTCCGTCTGCAAGCTGACAATCCCGGGAGACCCGCAGTCAAAAGGCCGGCCACGCGTCTACAACGGCCACGGCATCACCCCCGAAGCCACGCGGAAAGCGGAGAATCGCGTCTACTCGGAATGGCGACGACAATACCCAAGCCTGCTCCCATACAAAGGGCCAGTCGCCATCACACTCATCTTCTGGACCATGACCAGGCGCGGACGCGACTGGGACAATCTCGCGAAACTCTTCACCGACGCTCTCAACGGCGTCGCATACGAGGATGACCGGCAGATCATCGACGCGAACGTCCACGTGAGACGCCCCGACAAGCTCGTGCTTGGCACGCGCGGCCCCCGCAAACGCAAGACAGGCGACCCACTCACCTGGCACGGCAGCCCCTACCAGGCGTGCACGCAGGCAATCATCAACTTCCAGCAAGAATACATCCCAAGATAAGGAGAAACCGCAATGAAGAAAACACCCCGCAGCAACTACGTCGTGCAGTCCCTCATCGACGACGAGGACATGAGCGCCGACCTCGCAAGCCTCTATCCGGCCGCCAGCAAGATAGGCGACGCCGCAGCATCGTTCATCGACAAGGCCGACACAACCATCGAAAAGAAAGACCTGTACGGCACGCCCGCCGCCGTCATCGCGGAATGCATCGACATCTGCCAGAACGTCGTCAAGGAAGGCGCCGCGATCAGCCGACTCCTCCGCAATCCACTCCACTGCAGGAAAGAGCTCGACGACAACAAGCTGACCGAATCGGAGAAAGCCGAAGCGGAACAGGCCGAACTCGAAGAAACACAGGAGGCCTGACCAATGGCAGAACAGCAGGAACTGGCCACGCTGGCAAGCAGATACGCGGAAATCACCGACCGAATCCAACAACTGCAGGAACAGGCCGACAGTCTCAAAGCGCTCATCATGGAAAACCGCGAGCCAGGAGAATACGCGGCCGGACCATTGACCGTGAAAATCAGGAAAGGCAAACGCAACCTCGACGCCAAAGCATTCGAAAAACACTTCCCCGTCCAACAGCATGCGGACTGCTATCAGGTCAAGCCGAAAGCATTGTCCGCGATCGTCAAACTGGTCGGCGAAAACGCTTTGCAGGATTGCGTGAAAGTCGGCGCGGCAAGCCTGGTGGTCGAATGATGCGCATCCCGATCAGCCAGGAAGCAGTCGACCGCGCGCTCAGCAAGACGCTCAACCATTACGACAAGGCGCCCGGATTCCTCGAAGACGCCTACATCATCGACACACAAGAGACGGGGAGCCTAGCGGCGTTCCTTTGGGCCCGCCTCGACGAAGAATACGCGGAAGGGGTGAAACATGAGCTCACAACTCGACCTTGAAGCAGTCATGGCCGCAAACCAGACCATACCGGAAACGACGCCGGCATCCACGGTGGAATCGACGGAATGGGATGAGATCCGTGGCATCATCGAAGACCACATCACCAACCAGCCACGCAGCCTGCAAAAGGAGATCGGACCATCGGAGCTCGGCACCGACTGCCTCCACTGCCTCGCCGCCCGGCTCGCAGGATGGGAGAAACGCCAGTCGGGCGCATGGCTCCCGTTCATCGGCACCTGCGTCCACGAACGATTCGAACACCTGTTCAACGCTCGCAAGGACGAATTCGCCGTGCCGGACGACGATGGGGGAGAACCGTGGGCCGTGAAACGCTTCGAAGCCGAAAGACACGTCGACGTCGGCGAAATCCACGGACTCCACGGCCATCAGCAAATCCACGGCAGTATCGACCTGTACGACGCGGCAAACCACATGACCATCGACTGGAAGATCACCGGCCAAACCACCCTACGCAACGTCAAAGCCAACGGGCCAAGCCAACAATACCGCATCCAGGCGAGCCTGTACGGCATCGGATTGGAAAACGACGGCGAACCATGCAAAAAGAACGCGATCTACTTCCTACCCAGGAACAGCGTCAGCTTGGCCGACGCATTGCCAATCGAATTCGACTTCGACCCGAAACCCGGCAAATGGGCTTTAAGCCGCGCGCAGCTCATCGCCAACCTCCTCGACCTCATCGAACAGGAGGACGGCGTCGAAACACGCGACGCGTGGATCCACGCCCTGCCGACCAGTCCGACCCACTGCTTCCAATGCGGCAGCTGGCCGGACGACCAGCTCGGCGACCTCGCCGAAATCAACCAAAGCCAATATCCGGCATTGCCGGACAAATGGGGGCAGCTCGTCGGGCTGCTCGAATCCACCTACAGGAAAACGGAAAGGTAAAAAACACAATGTTCGGAACACAAAACTACGGTGGCGGATTCACCCAGCAAGGCGGAGCCAGCTACCGGCCACAACAGGCGCAGCAGCAGTCCGCCGAAGCGTTGAGCCTCGACGACGTCATGCAAGGAGGCGCGCCCAGCGCGTTCGGCAAGGACGATCCGATCGGCACCAGCGTGGAAGGCGAAATCGTCGAAATCCGCGCGGAACAACAGACCGACTTCACGACCGGCGAACCATTGTACTATCCGAACGGCAAGGCGAAGCCGCAGGTCGTCATCCACTTGCAGACCACGCTGCAGGACCCCGACAGGGTCGGAGACAGCGGCATCCGCGGCGTGTACGTGAAAGGCTACAACATCGGCCAATTGCGCCTCGCATGCCGTCAGGCCGGAATAGGCGACCATCCGAACGTCGGCGACCATCTGAAAGCCACGTTCGCCCGCACCCAGCCCGCGAAGACCCGCGGATACAACGATGCGAAGATCTACGACTACGTCGTCACACCGAAGAAGCAGTCCGATCTGAACGCGGCGATGAACGACCCGCAGGCAGGACAGCAGCAGTATGCGCCACAGCAGCCCGCTTATGGTCAGACGGCCACCATCGGCCAGCCAGCCGGACTGACCGCGAGCGACAGGCAGACCATCGGCCAGCTCGCCGCGGCGGGAAAGAACGCGCAGGAGATCGCAGGACTGCTCGGCAAGCCGGTCAACCAGGTCATCAACGCGCTCGGCGCAGGAAACAGACAAGAGCCTGAATTCTAAAAAATGAGAAAAAGTCCCTCGCGTTTCCCCGTAGTGACGTTCACCCGAAAGAAAAACGTCACTGCGGGGACATGGGTGACATAGGTGGACATGCGCAAAGTCCACCCAAAAAGGACGAAAAATCAACGATATATAGAAAAAAGGACAAAAGGACAAAGTGTTTTATATATATGTCTTTTTTGTTGTTTTTTTGTATGTGTGTTTAGGGGCCGTCACCGTCCCCTTCAGACGAGGAGGTGAAAAATGAGGGACTACCGCCAATACCAGCCGATACCAACCGAAGACCTGCCAGCAAAATTCGCAGGAATCTTCCACTTGCTCGCACTCACCTTCACACCGGCGAACGACCACACGATCATCACGACCATCACCGGCCACAACCTCGAACTCATCTGCCAAGGCGGCGGAGAGAACGACCGACGCAAAAAAGAGCCCGTCGTCGCGGCGGGCTACCAGAAAGCCATATGGGAACTCCGCGAAGGCCATTTGCGCTACTGTCCGTCACAGGACAGGCTATGGCGTCGCGACCCAGACATGGCCGACCACGAAGGTGAACGACTGCTGCTCAACAGCTGGCATCCAGTCAAAACCATCGAGGACGAATACCATATCGGCGCAAACGCACGCAGCAGCGACCGCAATCCCCTCTACTCGGCCACGATCCTGCGCGAGGCAAAGCGAAGCCAATGGTTCGAACAAGTCGAACGCGGAGTACGCTGCGACCCATGCGTATGGGTGCGCCGCAATGGCAAAGTCGTTTGCCTGCAGGACGAGCCGGACATCGCCGTCACACAGACTTTCTCGCCTGCTGGCATGGGCAATCAGGCTTTGAGGGACGCGCAGCGCATCCTCGAATGGTTGACGGTGGATGATAAGTCCTGTGCGAACCTGTGTCGCATGTTCGCGACCCCATGGCTGGAACCATTCAAGCAGCTTTCCTATGTGCTGTCCGGCCATGGTGGTGATGGTAAGACGCTGATCGCCCGTCAGGCGTTGCTTGGCGTGTTGGGTGTCGGCAAGGTGTTTCCCGGATTCAGCGTGCAAGGCTACTGCACAGGCGGAGGCTACACCCTTGGCCGTGAATCGATGAATGATGAGATGGACGGCAAGGCTTTCGCCGTCGATGACGAGGCCTGCGCGGTCACCGAGGACATGTTGCCTTTACTGCGCGCTCTATCTACTGGTTCGCAAGTGAACGCCCGTGTGACCGGCGGTCGTTATCGCGTAATGACGCCATCTGCGACGTTGCTGATTCTGACGAACATGCAGTTCGCCGATTCCGGCGAGAATTCGGACGTGCGACGCTTCGTCAAGGTGGAATTCCACCAGTCGAAAGGTCGTTCGTATGACCAGTATCATGCGATCGAGGAATTCTGCCATCGGCATCCCGCAGCGTTCTTCGTCCTGTCCTGCCGCCTGTGGGAGCTTTCAGATGAGCCGGAAATCGTGAATCTGAGTCCTGCGCGCAACATCAGCGATGAGATGTATTGGCTGATCAGTGAGATCGCGTCGAACGATGAACGGTATGGAGTGCAGGTCGCGTCCAGGAACGACTATCGCAAGGAGTTTCATACGGCGGTTCCGCAGTCTTTGATGGATGTGCTTGGGTTGGGGAATTCGAAGACCAAGGCTCTTTCCGGCGGTCAATGCCGTGTGGTGCGCGTCGTCGACCAGAATCGTTTCGAAGTGTATCGCAAGGCCGCTCTCGATAACGAGACGGAGCCTGCCGACACTTGGTGGCAGACGGCATTGTCGAAGCCGTCTCGTGACAGTCTGCTCCCGTTGGAGGATGTGGGCGATTGCCATGATCTGGCCGGCATCGTCGAATCGGCGTTGGACGGCCATGTCGGTTTCGCTCCATGCGAAGGCAAGGCACGTAAATCCGGCGGCGCTGTTGACGGAAAGGTGTCGTTGTCGTGGAAGCGGTTGAATCCGTCCGACGATAGCCACGTGGACGCATCGTTCATCACCGGCCAAATGAGCAGGTATGCGGTTGTGCCGCTTGGCGACTGTTTCGTCATCGACTGCGACAAGCCGTCCGAGGATGGCGGCCCTGATGGCTGGCAGTGCTTGCAGGCGTTGACGGGCGACTATGGCGGCGACATGCTCCCTGCCACATTGGTCACGAAAACACCGCATGGCGTGCACCTGTACTATCGCATGCCAGCCGGCATGGATATCAGACTGTTGAAGAACGCGGTGCATGAGCAGAATCTGCCGATCGATCTGCGTGTGAGCAACAAGGGTTATGTGCTTGGCCCCGGCAGCGTCATCGACGGCAAACGGTATGAGCTGGTGGATCTGCCTGCCGGCGTGGTGCCGGAGGCGAGCGAGGCGGTCATGCGCATGCTCAAGGATTTCGGGTACACGAACGAGCCGAAGTCGGACGCGCCGCAAATGAGTCTGGACGATGTCATGGCCGACAGGCGTGCCACGTCGAATTCCAACGGCACGCCGGATATGACGCCGGTGCCGGAGGGCCAACGCAACAGCACATTGCATGCGTGGGCGTACGGACGGCTGGAGAATCATCCGGAAAACGAACGGCAGATCCACGACGACCTGCTGAAGCGCGGTAGGGATAGCGGATTGGCTGATGCCGAACTCGACCAGATCTGGAAATCAATCAAACGAAGCCTCAACTAAGGAGGGGGTCGACTATGGCAAAGAATATGACTGGAGTGAGCAGTGTGTTAGACCTTCTGCCGCATGGCATGGGTCTGCGTGTGGAACTCGATACGAACGAAACATATTACCTGAAAAGCGGATGGATGGGACGCTGGGACGGGATTTATGGGATTGCTTGCGGATACGAGTCTTACGGAGACGAATATCATGCCGGATACATTACGTGGTTTGAAGATCCGGGTCGCATCGCAATCATGAATAGCCACGTGAAGCTAGCAGTCCCATGGGAGGAACCTGAAACCAAAACCACCAAGGAAATCGAAGACACGAATGTGAAGGCGGTAGACAGATGAGCAAGACGATCCGATACGTCGAATGCGCTCACTGTGGAGAGACTGTCGGCGCATATTATGCCACCTGCCCCTATTGCGGCTACAGGCTTGTGGAGGCGTCCGACGGTTTTTGGAAGCGGCTGATTGGATGAGCAGGAAACCGCCGCAGTGGATGCGCCGGTTCGCCCCGGAAGGCAATCCGGCGCATCTCTTTCCGGTCGTGTGCTCATGCGGCCGGTGGATTTTCAGCGAAAGGGACGTGGTCTGGCAGTCATGGGACGCGGGAATCATCGAAGGCGACGACCTGGTCACCGCGATCATCCTTGACAGGCCGCTTATACGCATCCGGCACGTGTCCCACATGGACATCGTCAGATTGGAAACCGTCGCCGGACCATTGGGCATCAGTCCGGACGGCCAATATTTGTGCGCGCACGAATGCGGCCTGATGCCCGTCAGCGTCAAGCCGGCGGAAGTGGGCGACAACGGATTCCATTATTCGACGCTTCCTGGTTTTCCGAAAACGCGGCCGGTGCCCGGCAATCCTGATCCGTGGGCCGGACTGCCGGTGAATGACCTATCGGATTTCGGATGGCCGCAATCCGAAGACAGCGAACAGCAAACACTTTTCTAAAAAGGAGAAATCATGAAACACGACGAACAGGTAACCATGTGCAGCTTGGAATGGTTGGAACACGAACGCCGCAAAGCATGGCAGGAAGGTTACGCCGCCGGTTGGAAAGACCAGGAATGCGATTTTCCGCCACACACCACAGAAAACCCATACAAGGAGACCATCGAATGAAACGCAACCCGTTTGAAATCGCGTTCGACAACGTATTGGCCGGTGCCGCCTATGCGTCGCAATCATCAGATTCGGCATCGGTCAAGGAGCAGCACATGGACAAGGTTGAGAAAATTATGATTGGCGCACTGGTGGTATTCGTCGCCGCAATGCTCTTACTGGCTGGATTCAGCCTCTACGCGTCTTGGTACACAGCCACGCATCACGATTACGGCATGACGACGGTCAAGACCGGCGACGTGACATGGGCATGCCTCAAAGACCGAGGCACATACATCGGATGCAACACGGTGGAGGAATACAAATGAAGAAAATACTCGAAAACATGATCATCAAGTGGCATCAGGCCGGATACAGCCTCGATGAGATCGCGCCGCTCGTGCCGCAAGTGCCCAAAGCGGAAGTCGCCGCGATAATCCACCAGCATGACAAGGAGACCCGACTTTGACCGACTGCCAGCACTGCCGCAAGCCAATGAAACCGGCGGCGGCGAACATGCTCTGCGCAAACTGCCGTGAAGACTACTGGGCCATGATTTACCAGCTCGGACACATCCAGCTTCCGACCCTGCGAAGCATCATGCTCCGTCAGGCGCACATCGGCCCCACAGGCCACACGCCAAACAAAGGCAACGCGCCACTGCCCATCGACACCCACGCACAAGACCTCATCAGCGAATCGGAAGCATGGCTAGCCGAACAGGCAGGGAAAATCAGGCCGCAATACGCGGATTACCGCTGGCGGAAAGCATGGTACGCCATCATCAGCAACAAACACACCATATTGACGATGAGCACCGCAGCCGACGACTACATCGCCCTGGAACACATCATCCGACGCAACGAACAAGCGTTGACGCCGGAAGAAGCCATGGTCATCATCGGCACCTGCCCAAAATGCGGCCACCAAGCCGCCAGCACGCCACAAGCCGAAACATGGACATGCCCAGACTGCAAATGGCAAGGCGGAGTCCAAGCCATCAAAGCCGAACGCGACAACAAACTCTGGCAACTCGAATACACCGGAAAACCAGTCGAAGTCGCACGCTACCTCGCCAAAATGGACATCCACTGCACCAGCGACCAGATCCGCCAATGGCTCACCAGAGGCAAACTGCACGCCACGCCGACAAAACACAAAGGAGAGTACGTGTTCAACCTCGGAGAAATAACCGCCATGCTTGACTGTCACAATTAAAATGCTATACTGTCGTATGTTCGTAGAATGGTTCAGCCAGAAATGGTTGGACCATTTTTCATATTCAGCTGCAGTCGCTATAATCATCTCTGTCCGGCATGGAGCCACTAGCAACCCTTGGAGCCGTCGCACCGAAGGACGTCGACCATGGCGGCGACACCCGTTGTGTCGGTAGCCCATGAATCGGGGGTGGCCAGCTGGGGGACCTTCGCGGGAGACGTACCCCAGACATGCCGGACACTTCTTACCGATGTGGGGGATTGATGTACAAGGTATGCTCCACCTCCGGTTGCCCACACCTGGTCTCCTCCGGCTCGCTGTGCGACGAATGTAGGAAAGCCAAAGACAAGCGCCGGACACGAGGCCGCAATCCATACACGTCGAAAGCGCATCGCCTCGCACGCACCCGCGTGCTGGCAAGGGATCCGCGGTGCGTCTGTCCCGGCGACGGGCCGGACGGATGCGGAAGGCACCATGGCCTATGCGGCGCCCCCAGCACCATAGCCGACCATTGGCCGATCGAACGCATCGAGCTCGTCGAAGCAGGCCTGGACCCCAACGACCCGCAACGCATGCGCGGCCTGTGCAAGCGCTGCCACGACAGCAAGACCGCAAGGACGAAACCTTCAGGCTTCAACAACAGACAAAACCTCAGCTGACACACACAGGCTTCGGCACCAAAACAAAACATTCCATCGAAGCCGAGCCAACGACGCCAGCCGCTCACGTCGAACGGCACGAAAGACGAAAACGACCAAGTCTTCTCGATTCGATTCGCGACTCATCGCAGCAACAAGCAAGTCAAACAAAAAACCGTTGCAAAACAAACGGAAGCAAACCATCAAAACACCCACGGGGATACCCCCTAACAGTTTGGGTAGCAGAACCGCCGGAGAGCTGTCTCCGAGGTGCGGAGAGTTCAAAAGTTTCAGAGGGGGCGGGCGAAAGGCCCTGCGTCCCACAGCGAAGGAACGGCGCAAGGCCGTCCGACGATGGAGGAGCCATGCCAAGAGGAGGAAAACGCGTCAGGTCTGGCCCGATGCCAGATCCGTCGAGCGGTGCCAGCGAACGCAGGGGATACACCCTGCGCAGCCTGCCGAACACTGAATACAAGGGCCGTCCGCCGAAGTTCCCGCTTCCGCCGTATGTGCTCCGCGATTTCGACAAGGACTCGCAGGAATGGGTCGAGGACAAGGCCGGTTCGGAATCGTGGAACGAGCGTGAGTCCGAGCTGTGGGGGCAGTTGTGGCGCCTGCCGCAGGCGCGCGCGTGGAAACAGCCACAGCTGAAGTATCTGCATTACCAGATCGCCTCGTATGTCCGCGAATGCGTGGTGTGCGAGAGCCCGTCGGCCAAGGCGGCTGACGTGGCCGTGAAGATCAGGCTCGAGGACCGGATAGGCCTGTCCGAGGCCGGATTGCAGGCGCTCGGCTGGAAGATCTCCGAGGACAACGTCGACATGGCCGCCCACGAGGTGCCAGCCACGGACGCGGAGGCATCCGAGAGCGGCATGAACACCAAGATCGTGCAGTTCCCGCGCCGTTTGAGGGCGTGACATGGCCGACGATTGGATCATCGACTTCCCGACGCTCGCAGACCTGCAGGATGCGTGGGTTCGGCGTCACGTGCGCCAGCCGGACGGTATTCTCCGCGGCAAGCCCTTCTGCTGGTCAGATTGGCAGTTCTGGTACGCCGCACATCGCTGGAGGGTGCGCGAGGACGCGGAATTCATCCCGCCCGAAGAGGTCACGGTGGACAATCCACTGGTTCTCAACCAAGCCTTCCAATATCGTCTGACCGGCTGCATTGGCCCGCAGAAGACAGGCAAGGGGCCGACCGAAGCATCATGCGCCATCCTCGAAGCCTGCGGTCCGGTCGTGTTCGCCGGTTGGGCGAAGACCGGCGACGTGTACCGCTGCGCCGACAACGGCTGCCCTTGCGGATGGGTCTACCATTACAATCCGGGCGAGCCGAAGGGCATGCGCCATCCATCGCCGCTGATACAGCTGACCGCGAACTCCGAGGACCAGGTGCGCAACGCCTACCGTCCATTGGTCGCCATGATCAGGCTTGGTCCGCTGAAACAGCTGCTCAAGGTGCGCGAGGGGTTTATTCGTATCCTTCGCCCCGGAATCAACCTTGACGACGATGATCTCGATCTCGACCGTATCGACGTGGTGACCGCCTCGGCAACCAGCCGCTTGGGTAATCCGATTTCGGATGCGGAACAGGACGAGGCAGGCCTGTACACCAAATCGAACGGCATGCTCGACGTGGCCGACACCCAACGCCGCGGCGCCGCAGGTATGGGCGGCAGGACGCACTTCTGGACCAACGCCTACGACCCGGGGGAAAACAGTTATGCCCAACAGCAGTTCGAATTGGGCAGTAAGGACGTGTGGATCTTCTACCGCAACCCAGATTTGAACCCGGACCTGCGGCACAAGGACGGCACGCCATACAGCTTCAACAACCGGCGCGAACGCCGCAAGATCCTCGAATGGGTCTACGCCGGAAGCCCGTGGGTGCCTTTGGATTCCGTCGAGGCGGAGGCTGAGGCGCTCATGGAGAAGGATCCCGCGCAGGCGGAACGCTTCTTCGGTAACCGAATGGTGCAGGGCGGTGGAGCATGGCTCGAGGATGGACTCTGGGAGAGCTGCTATGCAGGAACATGAGCTTTGGCTTGAGAACCCGCCGAAAGGCACCGAGGTGTGTCTTGGGTTCGACGGGTCTGAGAACGACGATTGGACATGCATCAAAGCCGAGACGCGCGAGGGTTTTATCTTCACGCCACGGTACGGCGAGGATCGCCGTCCGACGATTTGGAATCCGAAAACATGGGGCGGACGCATCCCGCGCAGCGAGGTCAATGCCGCCATGGACGAGCTCAACGAACGATACAAGGTTATTCGCGCCTATTGCGATCCGGGTTTCCGCGACGAGGTGTCGTGGGAATCGCAGATCGAGGCGTGGGACACGAGATACGGCCCAAAGAAATTCATTCCCTGGGCGATGAGCGGGTCGAGCCGCATCACCGCGGTTTGGGAGGCGTTGAAACGCTTCGAATCCGACCTGCAGCATCATGCGATCATGCATGACGGGTGTCCGATCACCATCACGCACATGCGCAACGCGCGCAGATTCGCCAAATCGGGCGAGCGTTACGGTTTGGGCAAACCGAAGCAGACAAGGAAAATCGATGCGGCCGTGACAAGCGTGCTCGCCCATGAGGCGGCTTGCGACGCGCGCGCCGCTGGCTGGGGCAGGAAACGCAAGGCGTACCTGCTTACAGGCTCCACCACGAGGGGGTTCTAGAGATGATTCGTACCGCCGACGACGTGAATCGCATGGCGAATCTGCTCGCTCTGAAGATCGAGAACCGTCGGCCGGACATCAGGAAGCATACGGATTATGTTCGCGGCAAACGCGGCACATTGAAGTTCGCGTCCGACGAGTTCAAACGCTACATGGCCGACCGGTTCAGCGGCTTCGCCGACAACTGGTGTCTGCCGGTCGCGCAGGCACCGGTCGAACGCATCCATTTCAGGGGATTCATTCCGTATGACGATCACGAATTGGATTCGCATGTGATGCGGGTGTGGGAACGGAACGACTGCGACCGCAAACTGCAGGAGACGGCGCTGATGATGACCACGACCGGACGTGCGTTCGGCCTGGTCACGTCGATGCCGGACGGCAGGGCGCGCATCAGCTTCGAGCATCCGGACAGCGCGGCAGTGCACTACGACCCGCTCACTGGCGAGGTCGATGCGGGGCTGCTGGTCCGATACGACGAGGAGCACGAGTTCGGCACTTTGCTGCTGCCGGACATGGTCTTCGATGTGGTGCGGGTGCGTGTGGGCGGCGACGATGAGAGGAATCGTCTGCCGCCCGGCGTGGATGGCTGGCAGTTCGTGCCGGACTCCGCGCGCGTGAATCCTCTCGGTCGAGTCCCGTTGGTTGAATTCCGCAATCAGATGCTTTTGGACGATCTGCCGATCAGCGATGTGGAGCAGGTCGAATCGATGCAGGACGCCGTCAACGTCTGCTGGGCGTATACGCTCAACGCCTTGGATTTCGCGTCCATGCCCGCGAGGGTGATCCTCGGCGGTGATTCGCTGTCCGAGCCGGTCTTCGACAAGGTCACCGGCGAGCAGGTAGGCGAACGCCCAGTGAACCTGGACAAGCAGGTCATGGAGCGCATCATGCAGATCACCGGCGATAATGTGTCGATTGGCGAGTGGACCGCCAGCAACCTGCAGGCTTTCCTGCCGATCATCCAGAAGGCCGTCGAGCACATCGCGGCCGAAACCCGTACGCCCGGGCATTACCTGCTGACGAACGCCGAGGTGCCGGCCACCGGCTACGAGGTCGCCGAAGCTGGATTGGTGAGCAAGACGCTGGAGCGCATCAGCTTCATGCGTCAGCCGGTGCGTGAACTGTGCGAGATGGCCATGATGCTCGAGGACGACAAGGAATCCGCCCGGATCCTCGATGATTCGAAGGTCGTGTTCGCCACACCGCAATACCGCAGCGAGGCATTGATGGCCGACGCGATGCTCAAATACAAGCAGCTCGGCTATCCATTGCAGTGGATAGCCGAGCAGATGGGCCAGAGCCCGGAAGACATCAAACGCATCATGCGCATGGTGGATGACGAGAGCCATGACCCTGAGATGGCCGAGATAGCACGCAGCCTAAGGGTCGGAGGTGCATCTGATGACGGTGATGCTGGAGAGCCTGTCGGATAGCCGGAACACTTTGGCCAGACTATGCCTGCTGGCCGTGAGGGCGGCGGACAAGGCATGGAAGGGCGTGGATCCGCTGCGGGTGCGTGAGAGCTGGAATCGGACGAACGTCGATTTCATCACGCTCTTCGCCGCCCTGCAGACGCGTGCGGCGAGCGATGCGATGGACTCGTCCACGTTGATGCTCGCAGAACAGGGCGATTACGTGCGTCCCGATGGCGGCATCGCGAATCCACTCGCCTTCGGGGCAGGTTTCGCGCCGAGCGGCATCGACCTCGAATCATATTTCGACATTCCGGTCACGCACACATTGTCGGCCATCAAATCGGGACTTGACCCGATAGACGCCATGCGGTCCGGACGCCGGACGCTCCGCCAGATGGCCATGCAGGCCATCGAGGACACATCCATCAGCGCGATGGGCGTCAGCATCACCCAGCGTTCCGGTGTCGGCTACGTGCGCGTCGAATCACCCGACTGCTGCCCACGATGCGCCATCCTCGCCGGAAAATACTTCCGGCACAACAACGACTTCCTGCGCCATCCGAAATGCCACGGACGCACCATACCATGCAAAGGCAAGGACAAGGCCGAGAAACAAGGCTGGATCACTGATCCGATGGACCGCTTCAACCGTATGAGCGAGGCGGAGCAGGACGAGCTCTTCGGCCACGCCGACGCGCAGGCCATCAGAGACGGCGCCGACATCTACCAGGTCGTCAACGCACACCGAGGCATGCGGCCGGTCGGACGCGGCGACATCCGCATGACCACGTCCGAAGGCACCAGCCGATACGGGTGGAGCCGCATGATCCGCAAATACGAATACGGGCAGCGGCTGCGGCGCAGGCTCACGCCGGAAGGTATCTACAGCTTCAATCTTCCCCGCGAGCAGACCATTGAACTTTTGAAGCGCGAGGGCTACATCCTGCCAGACAAGTGGCGTGAGCAAGTGCCGGAACTCCGCCGTCGGCAGTGGCTCCACAACAACGAGTGGCGTCAGGGGCGGCATGAGGAGCTGACCGCGGCGCAGAAGCGCCTCGAGAACGCGCGACTCCGCTATGAGGCCGCGCTGGACGGCCGTAATCCTTATCAGCCCAGCAAACCGGTTACGCCGGACGTGCTGGCCAAGGCCGAGAACTCGTATCGCCGCTGGCTTTCCAGCAACGGCGAGATTTACAACCGATGAAAGGAAAAACACATCATGTCCGATGGGCAGCAGCAGGATCCGAACAGCAATGATCCGGGCGCACAGAAGCCGACAATCGACTGGCACGACAAGTTCCTCGGCCAGAAAAAGGTCAACAGCGACCTCGAGACGAAGCTCAAGGCCGCCTACGAGAAGGCCGACCGCGTGGATGAGCTGGAGAAGCAGGTCGCCGACTGGGAGAAGCGCGGCACTGAATTCGACTCCGCGCAGGCCACCATCGCCGGACTGCAGAAGCAGGTGCTCCAAGCGAACGTCACAGCCGCCGCAACCGGCAAGCTCATCAACCCCGGCGACGCATTGAAACTCATCGACTTCTCCGACCTGACCGCTGACGATCAGGGCGGATACGACCAGAAGGCGATCGGCGACAAGATCGACGCCTTGGTCGCGGCACATCCGTATCTCGCGCAAGGCGGGAACAATGCTGGCCTGGCGGGAATCATCCCACCGTCGGGCGTCCGCGATGGCGATCATCAGACGGGACAGCTTACCAGGGACGATCTGAAGAACATGACCCCGAAGCAGATCGACGAGGCGCGCCGCAAGGGCCGTCTGAATGATCTGCTCGCAGGCCGCAGTAAGTAAGGAGGCCAGCAATGGCAATCACCAATTTCATTCCCGAGGTATGGTCCGCCGCCATCCTCGAAGCCCTGCGCGCGAAGCTCGTCTTCCCGAGCCTGTGCAACCGCGATTACGAGGGCGACATCCGTGAGGCCGGTGACACCGTGCACATCACCGGATACAACGACGTGACAGTGCACGAGTATGTGCGCGGCAAAGCGATCACCGTCGATGATGTCACGGATAAGGAAGCCGCCGTGCTCAAGATCGACAAGTCCGACTATTTCGCTTTCAAGGTCAACGACCTCGACAAGACTCAGGCCAAGGCCGATCTGACCGGAAAGTTCACTAATTCCGCCGCCTACAACATGATGAAGAACGTGGAGACCTATATCTCCAATCTCATGGACGCGGCCGTCGGCACTCCGGCGAAGACCGTGGTCGTCGGCACCCCTGCAGACGCGTATCTCGCCGTCGTGGAAGCCGGACGCAAGCTCGATGTGCAGAACGTGCCCGACGAGGGCCGCTGGCTTGTCGTCAGCCCAGACTTCTACGCCTTGCTGCTGCAGGACTCCCGCTTCATCGAAGGCACCGAAGCGGGCCATAATACTCTGCTCAACGGCGTGGTCGGACAGGTGCGCGGCTTCACCGTAGTGAAGTCCAACAATGTGCCGCGCAAGTCCGCCAGTCCGGACACCCAGTCCATTCTCGCCGGCACGAACGCGGCCGTGACCTTCGCGCAGCAGGTCAGCAAGGTGGAGGCGATGCGCATGCAGACCGACTTCGCCGACATGGTGCGCGGCCTCGACCTGTACGGCGCCAAAGTCATCCGTCCAGAGTGCCTGACCAAGATCACACTGAACCTCTCCACCTCCACCGGTCGTTCCATGAAGGATGCGACGGCCTCCGTCGTGAGCGATGCTACCGAAGACAGCGATGGTGAAGAGGCTGCTGCAGGCAAGAAGAGTGGCAAGTAGTCGAGTCCGATGATTGGAGGCTGAAATGACCGCACTGGCCACCCTGGACGACCTGAAGCGTAACGGCATCGAAGTGACCGACGAGCAGACGGCATTCAGTCTGCTCGACTCGGTCTCCGAAGCCGTCCGCTCGGCCGCCGGGTGTCCGATCACGCTCGGCGAATGGACAGTGGACCTGCCAGGCGAACAGTCCAGGAAACTCGACCTGCCATGCCGAGCGGTGCGCGACGTGTCCAAGGTACTCGTGGACGGGCAGTCCATCGATGATTGGAAACTCTTCGGCTCCTCTCTTTATCGGGAAGAGCCATGGAGCACCTTCGGCGGCATACCGTCGACCGTGACGGTCACCTTCCGCGGCGGCTGGGATCCGATACCGGCCGACATCGTCAGACTGGTCTGCTCGTATGTCGCCGCCGGATTACATCAGCTCGCGGATGGTGGCCCCGGCGCCCACTCCGGCATCGCCTACGAGAGGCTTGATGACGCGCAGGTCGGATATACGCATGATGGCACCCAGATCGACGCGACCGAATTGCCGGAAGCGACCAGACGCAGCCTGCGCAACCGCTTCGGTGCGAACGTCAGCTCGATTGGAGTGTTCCGATGAGAATCAGCGCATCCTTTCTCGCAAAGGCCAGAGCCAACGCGGAATGCCTGATGACCGACCGATGCATCGTCACGCGCCCGGGTGAATCCGTGACGGATCCGGACACCGGACTGCCGACAACAGGCATCGAGCATGTGTACGAAGGCAGCTGCAAGGTGCAGACCAGCGGCGGCCTCGCCAGCGAGCAGACCGAAGGCAGCGCGGCCCAAGCCATGGGCGCCGTCTCGTTGGTCTGGTCTTTGTACGTGCATTTTCCCTACGGCACTCCAGGCCTTCGCGCCGGTGACGTGGTGGAAGTCACGGAATCCGCCAATCCGCTGCTCGTCGGCAGGCGGTTCCGGCTCGTCTCACCTCAAAGCGAGAAGACGCACGCCACCGCCTGCCGTTGGAACGTGAAGGAGGACTCATGAGTGGACTGTTCGACGCATCCGAGCTGATGGCCTTCGGAGACTCGCTGCTCGCCAAGGGCGTGGCTCGCCGCGCTTTGATCTCCGCTGCAGTGAAGAGGGGCGCGCAGAACGTCAAGAACTCGATTCGCGACGACCTGAACGGTTCCGGCAATGCCGCATTCAGGCGTATCCCGATCAGCTACACGCTGCAGGAATCCGCTGGACGCATCACCGCCGAGATCGGCCCCACCAAAGGCGGAGCGGGTTCGCTCGCGAACATCGCGTTCTTCGGCACCGCGAGGGGCGGTGGAACGCACCAGTTCTACGAGCATGGTGAGGAAGAATTGCCGAAGCTCGCGGAATACGTGGCGCGTGCCGCCGTGGAGGTGGTCTGAATGAAGTCGATCATGACGTTGACCGACACGATCCTCGACCATATCCCGAAGCCAGCGACGGGCTGGGCCGTGTACCGGCAGACGGCTCCTAAGCTTACGGAGAAGCCGCCGTGGGTGATCGAAACGGTCACGACCAACGGTCATATCGTCGGCGAAACACAGCATGTGCATTGCGGCATCGGCACTTTGCTGGTGCGCATCGTGAGCACTACAGCCGATTCCGTCAACGTGCTGGCCGATGACCTCATGATTCCAGGACTTGCTGGCAAAAGGTTCATCGCGCAGGGTTTCGACACCGGCTGTCTGACGCTGTTCTCCGATTCCGGCGCCTATGCGGCCGGACTTACCGCAGAGGACACGGCGCTGCTTTACCAGTGCCGTCTTCTGACTTTCAAATTCAACTGGTCACGACGCATGTGACCCAAAATATTTAAGGAGGAGTCATGGTTTTGACTCTGGGAACCGAAGTTCCTTCCACACCGGCGGACGGTCTGGTCAACACGATCTGGGTGCCGTCCATCAAAAACATCCAGAAGCCGACCGCTGCGGAGATCAACGCTGGAACCGACCTGTCCAACTACGTCACCTTAGGCGGGTGGAGCTGCACTCCGTCGCAGGAGTCCATCTCCGACCAGCGCGAGAACAGCGCGCAGGATTACGAGAATCCCGGACGCAAGAAGATCAGCGGTCCAAGCATCGAGGTCATCGACAACACTAACACTTCGCATTCCACGCAGAACGCGGCAATGGAGACGCTTGCCGAGGGAGTGGAAGGCTATTTCGTGCGCCGCTACGGCAAGCAGACGGATAAGACTTTTGTCGCCGGCGACGTTGTGAACGTGTACGCGGTCCGCATCGGCATGAGCGCCAAGATGGCGATCGCCGCGAACAGCGTGCTGCGCAGCAAGGTCAATTTCTCCGTCCGCGCTCCTGGCTGGGCGGAGAACGTGAAGGTCGCCTGATTGATTCTTCCCGCATCGGACTTTCGTCCCTTTCGCCGGTGCGGGACCCTCTTTTCTTTTTTCCGGTAAAGGAGCACGAATCTTAGAGCGAAGGAACAACAATGCTTAAAGTCACCAGGCGCACGCGCGAGGTCGATGTCATCCTCAACCAGCAGACCGCCGAGGACATCGCCAGATTGGGTGATGCGCTGGCCGAGGAGACCACGCGCGAACAAATCACGGAGGCTGGGACGAACCGGCAGGCGAAGGCCACCGCGCGGCGCATCGAAGAGCTGCGTGAACAGGCGGATGCGGAGACATTGAAGCTCACGTTGCGAGCATTGCCGGTAAGCAAGTGGGCGCAGGCATTGGCCGCGCACCGCAATGACAACGGCACGAACGACATGTTCGGCACCGCCGCCGCGGCATTGCCGCTCATGCTTGATTCCGCGACCATCGGCGGCAAGCCGGTGGCCGACGCGGACAAGACCGAACAACGAGCGCA
>OBZI01000128.1_pt1 | contig 68252 bp, 82 predicted proteins | sample 1476911 | NCBI WGS metagenome assembly OBZI01 (sample SAMEA2580238, study PRJEB22360) | human gut metagenome | biome: human gut; feature: human-associated habitat; material: faeces | place: Denmark | collected 2008/2010 | reverse complement strand
AAAAAATCACTTGGGAATGGTTTTAGTTTTTTGTGTAACATTTTATTTCCTCCTTGTTTTTACGGCTTTATTATACCTTAAAGTAATGTAAATGGAACCGTTTTCCAAAATATGAAAAAAGCACTAAAGAGGGATGGTAAAATCAAAGATTTACTAAGTGTAAGGGTAATACATATTGGCTAAATATAACCTTTAAAAATGAAAAATATGCATTTTATTCTAATAATTGCTTTATTTTATAAACTAGAGAAAAATTTTTTTATCTTGGACTAATGTGATGAATTTGTTATAATTGTAATCGTAAGAGATTTTTGTATATTTCTTTATCAAAAGTATATTATCATGGAGAGCAAGAAAGTTATTATTATTAATTTAAATTAATGTAGCTTAAATTGGACATTTTTTTAATTTATCATAGTCTGATATGGTCTGCAAAAATATGGCATGATAGAGTATAGTAAAATGGTAGAATAAAGAAAAAGGGAGAATTAACATGGAAAGTTTAGAAAACATAGCCGAGAGAATTAGTACGACTAAGAAGTCCTTAGAAGAGCACCCAAGACAAAATCTAGAAATTGCAATTAAGGAATTATTGGAAATTAGCAAAGAGCTGGATCTGGTAAAGAAATCGATTAAATAAAATTACTAAACGGTTAATAGAAAAGAGCAGGATATTTAATTATTTTGCTCTTTTTTTATTTAAATATTTGGATTGAAGAATTAAAGTATTTTTATTTCCACTAGATTAGACAAAAAAGTAATGCAATATATGGTTAAGTATAGTAGTAATGTTTTATTTAACTGACATAATAAATTATTTAGAGCATATATATGTGTTAGTTATTGTGATTTAGATAGTATCAAAGCATGAGTGAATGGCAATACTAGGAGGTATGGTTGAATGTTACTTAAACCATTAATATTAGGTGTATCAATAGATTTCGGATTGTTATCAATTGCTTTAACATTAAGATTTATAATTTATCCACTATATCAGTCTTGGATTAGTCAAAAAAATCTGGTTAATGAAAAAACAATTGTAGAGGATTTAGAAAAAACGATTGAGATACGAATTGAAGAAATTGATGGATCTGATCACTATAAACAATATTTAAAGATTTGAAAGGAGTTTTAGTATGTGTAGTTTACAGGTTGACAGCCAATATTTTGATAAAATCTGTAACGGTGTGATTAACCATTTAGTTGTTTGTAAAGAAGAGGGAATTGAGCAGGGGGATTGTGTTTCTTTACGAAAACTAGGAAAAACAAATATCAGTTGTGTAGTAAAAGTTGAGTATGTTGATTGTGAAGGCTCAGGTGTAGATGAAAATTATTGTATTCTTGGAGTTAAAAGAATATAAAAAGCCCTTATTGCAGGGCTTCCCATTCTTCCATTAAAGTATTTAACTGATTTTCTAATTCGGAAATTTCATCATTGATCTGATTATATTTCTGATAATCATTTAGAACTTCTTCACTATGAAGCTGTTCAGTTAAAGTGTTGATCTTGGTTTCTAGTATAGAAATATTAGTTTCTATCTTTTTTATTTTATTTTGCTGTTTACGATAAAGAGCATTTTGCTGTTTCATATCAAGATAATCAACATTTTCTTTTTTGAGCGGCTTAGCAACGCTTTTATGATTTAAATAAGTATCGTAATTACCATCGTAACTGATGGCTTTTGTGCTCGTTAATTCGATCACACGAGTTGCTACTTTATTAATGAAATAGCGGTCATGGCTAATAAAGAAGATTGTTCCTTCAAATTGGTTTAAGGCATCTTCAAGAACTTCTTTAGAAGCAATGTCTAAGTGGTTGGTTGGTTCGTCTAAAATTAAAAGATTTGCTTGTTTTAATAATATTTCAGTAAGTACAACACGTCCTTTTTCACCACCAGAAAGTAAAGAGATTTCTTTAAAAACATCATCGCCTTTGAAGTTAAATAAGGCAAGACTGTTGCGAATCTCAGTATTAGTCATCTTAGGAAAATTATCACTAATTTCATTAAAAATAGTTTTATCCATTGCTAGTGTGCTATGTTCTTGATCATAGTAAGCAAGGTCTACTTTACTACCAAATTTAATTTTACCTTGATAAGCATTTAGCTGATCGAGGATAGTTTTAAAAAGAGTTGTTTTACCCACACCGTTATCCCCGACAAGAGCAATACGCTCTTGTTTTTTTATATCGATATCAATGTTTTTAAATAAAATTTCATCAAATTTAACAGCTAGGTTCTCTATTTTTAAAACATCAAAACCGGACTCACGTTTTGGTTTAAAATTAATCGTGATTGTATCTGGCAAGTTCTCAGGCTTGTCAATACGTTCAATTTTAGCTAACTGCTTTTCTTTAGATTCGGCTCGTTTAACTTGTTTTTCACGGTTATATGATTTTAGTGTATCGATACTCTCTTGAATTCTTTTAATTTCTTTTTGTTGATTTAAATAATGTTTTAAATCAACAGCTCTTTGCTTTTTCTTTAAAATTGAATATTCGTTATATTTACATTTATAGCTTTTGGATTTTCCATTTTCGACTTCTACAATTTTATTAGAAACTTGATCAATAAAGTAACGATCATGGCTGACTGTGATGATTGCATGAGGATAATTTTTTAAATATCCTTCTAAGAAATTAATAGCACTATTATCTAAATGGTTAGTAGGTTCGTCAAGTAACAATAGCTTTGGTTCTTGAAGCAGCATTTTAGCAAGAGCTAAACGTGTTTTTTGACCACCAGATAGCATTGAAACTTTTAAATTGAATTCTTCTTCGCTAAAGCCCAGTCCCTTTAAAACGCCGGTTAATTTACTGGGATAACTATATCCATCTTTATCATGAAATGATTGAGTTAGACGATCATATTCATTTAAAATACGTTCACTATGATCAGTTGTCATTTCATTCTCTAATTGACGTAGTCTATTTTCAATTGTGATCAATGGTGCAAAAACATCAAGGCCAACATCGTAAACTGTTTTATCCATCGCTAAGTCATGCTGTTGTTTTAAATAACCTAGTGTTAATTCTTTATTACAAAAAAGGTCACCGCTATCATAGTTTTCTTCGCCCGCAATAATTTTTAGAATAGTAGTTTTACCAGCACCATTAACTCCGATAATTGCGACTTTATCATGATCATCAATTTTAAAGGTTATATCTTTTAATAAGGGAATCCCTTGAAATGATTTTGTTATATTTGAACATTCTATTAACATATTTTATCACCCAATGTATTCTAACATATTTTCATTGATATTTATAGTAAGGCTTTTGTTTTAAGAAGAAAAGTAGATATTTTATTTTAGGAATTCACAAATTTATTATTAAAAAAGTGTAATTAAAAATTACTCGATTAAATCAAGTAAATAATAGATTTTTATTAAAGTGTTTTATTTTTAGTACATCTTGTGGTAAAATTTGTTCCAAAGGGTTGTAATCAAGATTGTTTTTTTGTATAATTGTATGCAATATAAGAATAATGGGGGTATATCGTGATGGGTATGAATTTAGCATACAAAATTTTAAGTAGTAAACTTAAAGATGGAAATCTTGTTCCAGGAGAACAAATTGGAATTCAAATTGATCAAACACTAACACAAGATTCAACAGGGACAATGGCTTATCTTCAACTAGAAGCAATGAATATTAAACATGTTGCAGTAGAGAAAGCAGTGGCATATATTGATCACAACATGTTACAAACAGGATTTGAAAATATGGATGATCATGAATTTATCCGCAGTGTGGCTAAAAAGCATGGGATTGTTTTTTCAAAACCAGGTAATGGAGTTTGTCATCAATTACAATTAGAAAACTTCTCAAAACCAGGAAAGACTCTAGTTGGATCAGATTCACATACACCAACTTGTGGAGCAATGGGTATGATTGCTATTGGGGCAGGGGGATTAGATGTCGCAGTAGCGATGGCAACAGGTAAATATTACTTACAATGTCCTAGTGTTGTTAAAGTTAATTTGACTGGAAAAAAAGCACCATGGGTAAGTGCAAAAGACATTATTTTATATATTCTTCAGCAATTAACGGTTAAGGGTGGCGTTAATAAGATTATTGAATATACGGGAGATGGAGTTGCTTCATTATCATTGACTGATCGTGCTACGATTTGTAATATGGGGGCTGAATTGGGAGCCACTACATCAGTTTTCCCGACCGATGAAAGAACAAAAGAATATTTAGCACAACAAGGGCGAGTAGATGATTACATTGAAATGAAAGCTGATGAAGATGCTACATATGATCAAGAATTAGATGTTGATTTAAGTGCATTAGTGCCAATGACTGCTAAGCCTCATAGTCCAGATGCGGTAGTACCAGTAAAAGAACTTGAAGGAATGAAAGTAAATCAAGTTGTGATAGGAAGTTGTACTAACTCATCTTTTGCTGACATGATGAAGGCAGCTAAGATTTTAAAAGGACGCAAAGTTGCGGATCATGTTTCTTTAGTTATTGCGCCAGGATCAAGTTCAATTCTTGCGATGCTTTCACAAAATGGAGCATTAGCTGATATGGTTCAAGCTGGAGCAAGGATTCTTGAATGTGGTTGTGGACCATGTATTGGAATGGGTCAAGCACCGCTCTCAAAAGGGATTTCATTAAGAACGATTAATCGTAATTTCAAGGGACGTTCAGGAACAAATGATGCAAGCGTATACTTAGTATCACCGGAAATTGCGGCATTGAGCGCAATTAAAGGGTACATGTCAGAAGAATTTGAAGATGATATGTATTTAGAAGAGGTGCCAAATACTCCATTTATTAAAAATGGAAATTTCTTCATTGATGAATATGACGAAAATAATGAAGTATATATGGGACCTAATATTAAACCGGTTCCACGTGGAGAAAAAATTACAGATGAAATTAGTGGAAAAGTTGTTTTAAAAGTTGGTGATAATATTTCGACAGATCATATTGTTCCTTCAGATAGCAAATTATTGCCATATCGTTCAAATGTGCCACATTTAGCAAAATTTTCATTCAGTAAAGTAGATCCTGAATTCTATGATCGTGCAATTGCTAATAATGGGGGATTCATCGTTGGTGGTGATAATTATGGTCAAGGAAGTTCCCGTGAACATGCGGCTTTAGTACCAAACTATTTAAAGATTAAAGCAATCTTTGCAGTATCATTTGCGAGAATTCATCGTTCTAATTTAATTAATAATGGTATTTTACCTTTAGTTATTGAAGCTAAAGACCAAGATTTCTTCAATGACCAAGATAGTTATAAAATCGTTAATATCAAAGATGTTGTTGAACATAATGGTAAAGTAAAAGTAATTAATGAAACTACTAATGATTCAATCGAGGCTGAATTAACATTATCACCTCGTGAAAAAGTAATGATTAATTACGGTGGTTTATTAAATGCAATTAAAGAATTGGGAGGTGAATTTTAATGAAAGCTGTTTTAATCCCTGGTGATGGAATTGGAAAAGAAATATCAAAGAGTGTCGTTGATATCACTAAAGCGATGAAGCTTGACATTGAATGGGTGGAATATCAGGCTGGTGCTGAATATGCAGCTACAACGAAAGAAGTTTTTGAACCAGGACTTGTTGATGCTATTAAAGAATATAAATGGGCTTTAAAAGGTCCGACAGCAACGCCGATTGGAACGGGATTTAGAAGTGTCAATGTTGCCTTGCGACAACAGTTTGCAACTTATGCTAATGTTCGTCCAATCAAATCATTTAAAGGAATCAATTCTCGTTATGAAGACATTGATCTGGTTATGATTCGTGAAAATACCGAAGATTTATATAAAGGGATTGAGTATATGATCAATCCAAATATGGCAAATGGAATTAAATTAATTACTCGTGAAGCGAGTGAAAAGATTTGTCGTTATGCTTTTGAATATGCTAAGAACAATAGACGTAAAAAAGTGACAGCAGTTCATAAAGCGAATATTATGAAATATACAGATGGATTATTTTTAGAAGCGTTTAGAGATGTGGCTAAAGATTATCCAGATATTGAGCCACAAGAGGTTATTGTTGATAACATGTGTATGCAATTAGTAATTCGTCCAGAAACTTTTGATGTTTTAGTTGCACCAAATTTATATGGTGATATTGTTTCTGATTTATGTGCTGGATTAGTTGGCGGTCTAGGATTTGCACCAAGTGGGAATATTGGTGATGAATTTAGAATTTATGAAGCTGTTCATGGAAGTGCACCAGATATTGCTGGTAAGGGTATCGCTAATCCGAGTGCATTATTATTAGCATTTGCATTAATGTTAGAGGCATTAGGGAAATTAGATGATGCTAATAAATTGCGTGAGGCTTTAGCAGCTGTAGTTGAAGAAGGAACTACTGTAACACCTGATATTGGGGGTAGTGCTTCAACAGACGAGTTCACCGCAGCCATCATCAGAAAGTTAGGTTAAACAATGACAAAGAATTTATTAGAAAATACCGGACATGGGTCGCTTGGAAATAAAATTTTCACCGTTTTGCGTGATAAAATCTTAAATGAGGAATATACTCAAGGACAAAAATTAAATGAAGTTGCTTTGTCTAAAGAGTTGAATATTTCTAGAACTCCAATTCGTGAGGCTCTAAAACAGTTGGAATTAGAAGGTTTGGTTAAAAGTATTCCTAATAAAGGAGTTTATGTACTAGGGTTTTCTCATCGTGATATCGATGATATGTTGGAAATTCGTTATGCTTTAGAAGGGCTAGCAATCCAATTAGCAATTGAGCGAATTAATGATGAGGAACTTGAAAAGATAAAAGAAGTGTATGATTTAATGGAATTTTATGCTGAAAAAGGTGATCAAGAGAAGTTTAATGAAATTAATATTGCTTTTCATGAGGCTATTTATCGTTGTACCCAATCAAAGTATTTTGAGCAATTATTAACAGATATTAATTATTATATTCATGTAACTTCAAGGCATTCAATTCGTCAACCGGATCGTTTAATTTCAGCAGCACAGGAGCATCGAGAAATTTATGAGGCAATTTTAGCTCGTGATAAGGATTTAGCTAAAGAAAAAATTCAAAATCATATTCGTAAAACACAAGTGCTGGTAAGAAATTACTATGAAAAAAAGCAACAGGATAAGGCCTAAGGGCCTTTTTTAATTAGTCAAAAAAGGTTTTATCAAGTATAATAAATAAATGAGGTGTAAAGATGAAAATAGGTATACTAGATGATGAGCGGTCAATGCTACTTAGAATCAGAGGGTATGTAGAGGAGGCTAGAATTAAGGAACCATATACAGTTGAACTTTTTCAAGATGTTGAAGAGTTTTTTAATTGTGGTAAAAACTTTGATATTCTTTTATTAGATATCGATATGCCAACAATGAGTGGAATACAGGTAGCAAAAAAATTATTGAAACAAAATACGATCATAATATATATAACTAATTATGAAAATAAAATGCAGGAGGCGTTTGATATTAATGTAGCAGGATATTTACTTAAATCAGAATTAGAAACAAAGTTAACGCCAACCTTGCTTAAAGCGATAAATCGTAGACAACAAAATGATGATATCTGGATCAAGAAAAAGGGAGAGATTTTTCATTTTCGAAGTAGAAATATTATTTATATCGAATCAGTAAAAAGATACTTACATTTTTATACTAATGATAATAATTTCTATATTCCTTATATGACGCTTGAAGAAGTTAATCAGTATTTACCAGATAATTTTGTCCAAATAAATAAAAGTCAGATAATCAATATTAATATGGTTGTTTCGATGAATGGATATATTTTAAAATTAAAAGGTATTGATGAATCGCTAGAAATTAGTAGAAGAAGAAAAAAAGATGTATTTAATCTTTTAATGCAGGAGATCAAAGAGTGATGATTAATTTTTTTATTGAGTATTTATATACATTGATATATGTTGTTGCTTTAAGTTATGTTATTTCATTAACCTATCCATATATTCGTAAAGAAAACATGCTTAGAAATATTATGGTTATATTAAGTTATACGTTTGTTTTGAATATTGTTACGTATACTTCACCACATAATGGCTGGTTATATGTAATTGGTAATTTAATGTGTATTAGTTTGGATTTTATTTATTGTGGGGTATTGGTTAAGAGATTTAGGCTTAATAATTTGTTTATCACTACAATTTATTATTCAATTCAAATTATTGTCGGCTCAGTTATGATTGCAGTGGCGCTAGAAATTTTTGACAATACATATTTGGATATCGTATGGGGGAGTATGCGAGTTGTTTTTCCTTTAGGAAACTATATATCATCAGCATTGATATGCAAATATGCGGTTCAAAAACGTGATTTTGTGGAACATCAGTTACCTAAAAAATTTTTATATTCGTTTTGTTTGATCAATATTGTTGAAGTGATTATTGTACTGATTTTAAACGTATTATCAGTTGAACAGGGGGATATTTATATCTTTTTTATATTGATCTTAGCAGGTGTTCAAATGATTTTGGTAAATAATTATATCATCAATTCTTCCCGTATGTATTTACGTAATAAGGAGTTAGAGTTAGCAAATTATTCATATGCTACAACTCGCCGTCATATTAGTGAATTAGAAAAAGAACAAGAACGTCTTTATAAGTTTAAGCATGACATTAATAATCATTTACAAGTCCTAGAAGAAGTAGTCGAAACAGAATCAGTCGCTAACCAATATTTAAAAGCAATTAAAGAAGATTTAAATGCTCCAGTTAAATTGATACGTACGGGAAATATTTTTGTAGATGCTTGTTTAAATGCGAAGATTCGCAATAACGATGAAGTTAATTATGTTGTAGATGCAGTGATTGATCGCAATGTTAATATTGCTCAAGACAAATTATGTTCTCTATTATTTAATCTGATAGATAATGCTACTGAAGCTGCTTTAAAAACAGCGGAGAAGATAGTTGAAATCAAAATTTTTAGTAAAGGCAATATGCTTTTGATCAGCATAATAAATTCGACTAATAGACCTCTTAATTATGAAAGTAAAAAAGGAAGAGATCATGGAAAAGGATTAATAATCATTAAAGAGGTTGTAGAAACCTATCATGGAACAATGGAATATTTCTATGAAAATAACAAGGTGCATTGCGATATTTTACTGAATGTTGATAATTAAAAAGCCGTTTATGTCATAATATTGACCGTTAGTGTAGAAAAAAAGGATAAAACCGCAAGCTGTTAGGTTGTGTAGTATAATAGATTATGGGAGAGATGTAATAATAATAAAATAAAAAGTATTGTCTTTCTATACATAATCTCCAAGTTATAATATTACTACATGGCCGCAAGTAATATTTATAGCTATTTCTCACAAACGTCTATTGGATAGAAGTTTGAATTAATAATCTAATCTCTTTTTTTAAAGCTTTGTGCTATTGTCCGGCACAAAGTTTTAATTTTTTTAGAAGTATTTAATAACAAAATAGGACCGGTTAGTACATTGAAAATATTTTTAGGAAGATTTAATAGTATAATGGACATGGAGGATAGATATGAAACGTTTTTGTGAAAAAATAAGCAGATTTTTATTAGATGTTGATAATGTGACTGAGGATGAAATTGATGAAGTAAGATTTGGTATTGAACTCATTTTGACTCAAATGATTTTATTTTTTTTGTTGTTAGCAATCGGCATTTTTAGAAATATGGTACTAGAAACAATAATATTTATTATTGCATTAGTTGGATTACGGACATTTGTAGACGGTTATCATGCTGATAGTTTTTATCGCTGTATGTTTTTAACGACTTTGTTATATCTTGGTACGCTCTATTTTGCGGATTTTGAAAATAGCTATCTTCTAATTATGGCAATACTTATTGCTGCTAAAGCATTTATGTGGCAAGAAAATCATGAAGCACGGAATGTGAAAATAAGTAAATTAATTTTTTGGGGATGTCTGGCTGTGATTGGATTAATTTATCCTATAGAACCACGACTAAGCATGATAATTGGTTTTACTTTATTTTTTACAGGTGTAAGTATGGAGGTGAAAAAACATGGCTATAAAGAAAAAAGTAGTTTCATTAGTGAAAAAAGTATCTAAAAAATATGCAGATAATTATTCACCGGGTGGGATGTACAAACCAACAAGAAATAAGAAATAACAAAATAAAAGATGCTTTTCCATTTGGTAAAGCATCTTTTATTATACCATTGCGTAATTTAATGAATTATTGGTAGGATATTGTGCTGGATTTTCAGTACCATTTAGAGCTTCTAAACGTACTTTCATTGGTACCTTATTATTAAATCTTTCGTTATTGTAGAAGTCAATATAAGTTTCAATTGCTTTTTTTAATTCATTGAAAGAATTAAATTTGTTAAGATAATACATCTCACTTTTAATAATTCTCCAAAATCTTTTAGCAGAACCGTTATCGATACATTTTCCAACTCTTGACATACTTTGAGTAATATTAGCTTCCTTCAACTTTTTTAAGATAATATTTTTTTCTTTAAGTTCAGATTGGTGTTTTAAACGTTCGTTTTCATATTGTAATTTTTCTAACTCATTTAATTGTGATTCCTCTTTGCGCTTACCTCTATTGTCTTTTAGACCTTCTTCACCTAATTCTAAATATTTCTTTACCCATTGATATACTTGTGAGTAAGAAACCTCAAAAAGTTCAGCTGCTGATTTATATTCTTTCTCATAATCTAAATAATATTATACAATTTTAATTATTTCTTCTAATGTTGCTTTTTTTGATTTGGTCATGTAGACATCTCCTTTAGGATCATAATCTGTTAATTTTTAGTGACTATTATAACTGGTAGCCCAACTTCATAAAGATGAAGAAGAATGAGTATTGTATTTATTGCTTAAATCTCTCAAAGAATCTTTACTATTTAAATGCTCTTGAATTATTATTTGTTTTATTTCTTTAATTCTGTTCTTATACTCTAAAACTGCTTGTATCTTTTTTTATTGTATATTACGTGCCATAAGAAAAGATCCCTCTTTTCATGGACAACTTTATTTAAGTTGTCTATTTTAGAGAGATCATATCAAATTCACGAATTTTTTATTTAGTCTAAATCTCTAGCGATTTCATCTTTTACTGTAACACCAGCTGCTTCTAATTCAGCGATCTTATCAGCAAATTGTGGTAAGTGTTTTTTATGAGCAATTAATAATTCATCTAAAACACGTTTAGCATTTTCACCAGAAGGAATTTGTGGATTTAAGATAAATGCTTGTAAAGCTAATCCATAATCACCAGTTACAGCAGCTTCTTCAACACATAATTCCATATTTTTCATGCATTGTAACCAACCACGTTGAGCAGGTTCTAATGGTCCAAAAGCGATAGCTAAAGCTCCAGCTGAACCGATATGAGCAGATACTTCTACAGCACAGTCAGCAGGAAGATCAGGTACAGCACCATTGTTTTTAGTAGTTACAACAAGGTGAGTATTTTTATTAGCATAGATTGATGCGATAGTTTCACATGCAGCATCTGAATAGTGAGTACCACCACGTTTAGTTAATTGTTCAGGTTTGTAATTTAAATTTGGATCTTTATATAATTCAAATAATTCTGCTTCAGTTTGTTTTACTTGTTGTCCACGAGTTCCAATTCCATTATATTCTTCAAGCCCATGAGCTAACATTTCTTGTTGACGATAGTAATATCTATGATATCCACAAGGAATTAAATTCATTTGTTTTAATTGTTCTTTAAAGAATGGGATATCATGAATATTTGCAGGAATACCAGAATCTTTACCTTCATACATTGCATCAATGATTTTTCCAGTTACATCTGTACCGTCTAAATCAAAAACGCGGTGCCAGTGGAAATGGTTTAATCCAGCAAATTTATAAATTAATTTATCTAAAGTTGTTCCGATTGTTTCTGGTTCAGCCATCATAGCCCCAACTGGTACGTTACATAAACCAATTACACGATCCCATTTACCATATTTCATAACTGCCTCAGTAACCATACCACTAGGATTTGTGAAGTTTACTAACCATGCATTTGGACATAATTCTTTCATGTCTTCAACAATGCTAAGGATTACAGGAATTGTTCTAAATGCCTTGAAGATTCCTCCAGCTCCATTTGTTTCTTGTCCTAACATACCATAAGAGAATGGAATTCTTTCATCTTTAATACGAGCGTTTAATAAACCAACTCTGAATTGAGTAGTAACGAAATCAGCATCTTTTAAAGCTTCACGACGATCTAAAGTTAAATGTACTTTAACATCGTAAGGAGAAGCGTCCCACATACGTTGTGCCATAGCACCAACGATTTCTAGTTTTTCTTTACCAGCTTCAATATCTACTAACCAAATTTCTTTGATTGGAAGTTCATCATATCTTTTAATAAATCCTTCCATTAATTCAGGAGTATAACTACTACCTCCACCAATTGTTACAATTTTTACAGGTTTCTTTTCCATCTTATTTCCTCCGTATATTTATTTTACACATAAAGCATACACGTTTATTCAAATAAATGTTTTGTTTTTTCAAGACTTGAAAATATCTATCCATCTTATTGACGATAAATCAAGAGTTTCAAGCGATTAGAAGCAGTTAAATGTACCTCGTAAGTAACAAATAAGTAACAAAAAATCAAGGCTTAGGCACCTTGATTTTGTTGATTTCTTTATATAATGTTTCAATTACGGTAGATGTATAAGTATCAAAGGTTATATCTTTCATTTTGTGACCAAGAATACGTTTTCTTATAAACAGATCAACGTTGTTAGACTGACATAATGTTGCAAATGTATCCCTAGTATCATGTATTGTATGTTTCATATTATGATCAGTTAAAAAAGAGGAGAACATAGATGAAAACTGATAGTAGGTACAGTCAATTATTCTTTTCTTTTTCTTCATCAACAGCTGTTTAACAAAAGGTTCGATAAAAGTATGAATGGGAATTACTCGATTTTTACCTGCATCAGTTTTTGATCCAGATACTAAATAGGGGAATTCTATGTTTAAACAAATATTTTTACGCGGGATATTCAGCAGTTCATTTGCTCTTAAACCAGTGAATATATAAATAAGTATTATTTTAGCCGTATCGCTGTTGTCGCTCATCAATGCTCTTATTTCGTCATTTGAGAAAGCATAATGTTTAGTGCTTTCTTTTGCTTTGCCACATTTTATATATTCAGTGTAATCATCGTCACGATTTATATATTTGTGAATAACTGCATATTCAAATATTTTGCTAACTAAAACTTTCATATGTACTTTTGTACCGTAACCAGCTTTATCACGATCAAATATTTCCTGCAGATCGGCCAGACTTATTTGACTGATCTTGTGGTGGTATATACTATTAAAATGTTTAATCCACGATCTATAACCTTGAGCAGCACTTTTGGATAATGTGCACAATTCTTCCTGGTATATAATATCAAAGATTTCTTTAAAGGTAGGCATATTCTTTTCACGCTGATCAACAAGTTTTTGAAATGTATCAGGTGCCAATGCTTCAGCTTCCGTATCAGTAATCTTATTCTTTTGACCAAGCCTGTACAAAGTCAAAGCATCGTCAGCCTCATCCCAGGTCTCAAAAGTTCCTAAAACTGTTTGTATCTGCCTACCGGTAATAATATCTTTTCCAGTAGTTATTTTAGCGCACCAGGGTCTTCTACGTTTACCTGATAGTTTTATTACTGTTCCTGCTTTATTTGGCCTGCGCTTAAAAGTCTGCTTTCTAGCCATAATGAAAACACGTCCTTTCTATAATTTGCCTTAGACGTGTTTAAATGATATAATTAAGCACGTAAAAGGACTTTTGGTTGAGTCTTTTATAATTATGAAGTATTGGTAGTACTTCATTCAAACTTCACTGTTGGTAGCAGTGGAGTTTTTTTGTTTTGAATTAATTTAAGATATAAGTTATACTTATGATAGATATAAGTATAACTTATAATTAAAAAGGTTGCGAATCTTTTAAGAGTATTTGTAATATAGTATAAATGAATAGAGTATATAATTATTATCGCGAAAGGGTGAAACTAAATGAATGAAGAATTAAATAAAAGTGAAAAAATAAATCTATTCATTAAACTAGCTGGAGAATTACTAAGCAAGGAATCAATGCAAAAATTAGTTCCAGTCCTCTTAAAAGATTGTAAGGTTATGTTAGATATAGGAATTACTGGATTGCATGGTGAACCGGGCTATTGTACATTATCAAGCGAGGAGATTTCATCTTTAATGAAGGAGTTAAATATTGAAGTAACCAAATCTGGCGAATTTGTAATACTGCCCCATTCGTTTAAAAATTCTCTTAATGACTGATTGTTATTTACTAGTCCGATTCTAGAAACTGAATTCCATAAAGTCGGAACTTTTTTAAATACATTTAAAAGTGCTTTAGCTACTGTTCTGTTGTATTCCCTATAGTATTGATTTTTTGCCATCATATTAAATATTTCAGAGTTGTTTGTTAAATCAATTAAATTAAATTGTGCACATTGATCATTAGAAAGCACATTTTGTGCATAATTTTTTATGTGTGTACTATATTCAGGAAAGATTATATTGGTAGCCCATCTCTCAGCTAAAATATCCATGAAATAAACAGATGCAAGTTCACAAATGCTTTCTTCTAGCCATTTAAACTTTTGAGAGGTATAACCAGATATGCAATAATGACATAATTCATGACAATATTGGTAGGCAACCTGACACCAATAAATAATATTGGCATTTAAAACAATTCTATCTGTTTGTTTGTAACAAATTGGTGCGCTACTATTGTTTGTAGTATCAAAAGATACAGTAAGTTTGGAAACATCAAAACTGTCAAAGTGTTGAAAATATATTTCATTTATTAAATTTATCTCATACGCTATTGTACTAATGTTGTTGTCCCAATTATTGTATGTATATATGCCTTTTTCTATTTTCATTTACTAATCATCTCTCCCTTCTGTTAAAATAGAGATTTCAATATCTGAAATTTTTAATTTTTCGATTCTTTTAATGTAATAGCAATGTTTTGTTATACTGAAATTTATTTGGAATCTGTTGTTCATGATATTCTCTATATCAAAGGTATTGTGATACTGTGCGCCAAATACAAAAGAATATTTACTATTTTTAGAAAAGAAACTGAGATCTTTTGGATAGTATATTTTAATTCTTAGATTATAAGGATTGTATAACGATAAATTATATCCCATATTTAAGAGTGGTATTTTAATTTCATTTTGTTGTTGTATGTCCATGCCATCACCATCTATGCATTTTATTCCAGAAAAATATATACAGTCTAATATACAAGCATAAGTGTTTGCGTTAAATAATTGAAAGTTAATAGTTAAATATTCATCTTTTTTTGATGCATCAACTAAAATTATTTCATAAAATTTATTATTAGTCTCTATATTATCACATAGACGAAGATTGACAATTGGTGCATACTGTAAAATTAGGTCATCATGTCGTTGTCCCTCTAATTGTTTTTGTTGTTCAATTAAATCCTTTTTTTGTTCTTTTATTGTCCACCAAACACCATATAAGGTAAGAAAACCACCAAGTATAGATCCCCCATATCCAACTATTGTTAATCCAGTATCATATGATATGGTTCCATACCTACTTGGTGTTAAAATGACTATTGGGAATAGGACAGTAACTATAAGTACTATAACAAGCATTTTCCAGTTTTCTTTAAAAAAATTCATTTTATTTACTCTTCACTATCTCGATTATTTACCATAACATTAAGCATAGAAATTATTTGATGAGCTTCATTAAATAATTTTTGGTAATCTTTGCTTGTATTTTTTATAGGCTTATTAATTAAACTAATCATAATACAAGGGAAATCAAAATCATTCATAGTTATTTTAACAATTAGTTTAGTGACTTTTCTTTTAGTAGTCTTTTTTCCGGTTACTGCGCCTACAACTGCTCCAGCACCACCTAATGCTACTCCACCAACTAATGCACGTCCAAGTCCCCCGCTAGCGAGGCTGATATCATCTTCCAATAATTCAAAATCGATAATATCACTAAAATTAAAAATTTTATCACAAGAGGCATTTTTAACTTTAAACAACTTATTTGTTGTATCGATTTGCAAGTCACCAATTTTTTTGTTAGAATTAAATAATTTTTTTACTGCTTTTTCTTCGGCCTTTGCCTCTTTTTTCTCTATTCTGTTTTGCTCAATATCATCTAGTTTATTTTCTAGAGTTTCTTTAGTTGCCTCTAATGTAGCTTTTCCGATTTTCTTTGAGGCCTCAAGCGTTTCATCTAAAATACTGCTAAATTTATCCTTAAATTCCATATAATTAACCCTCCTTTTTTATTTAAACATAATATGTTATTATTAAATTAAATTCATTACTGAATGCCATACTTTTAATGGAATTCCCTTTTCCATGGCAATAAAGTCTATATTTTCTTGTTCTTTTATATTGATATCGCTCATTAGAAGCTTGCAGGCAAAACTGTTAGCTTCTTTTTCAATTTTAGTCTTGTATACCCTTGTGAGATAATTGAAACTTACATCACATTGATAATGCAATAAGTAGTGGCCAAGCTCATGCGCTTTTAAAAACTGTTCATAATTTTCATTTAAATCTGGCTGAATAAAGATTGTTGCTTTCCCATAAAAGTCTATTACTAATCTTGATTCAACTGTTTTCCCTCTCAGTTCTTTATGTATTATGTCTATGTCAAAATAATCTAATGTCTCGTTCAATCCGTTTTTATTGTAATATTTAATTACGTCATGAACTTCCATCACTATTTTTTCCTGTGTTTCTTTGCCATGATTTGTAGCATTTCGGATAGATCCTCAGCCATTTCAATTATTTCTTCTTCAGACATAGTATCGAGGTCGTAACCACAGTTATTTGCTACTACAGGAACTCTTAGAATAAATTCCATTGCATCAGTTACTGTTTCAAAGTGGTCGGGGATGTAATTAGAATTAAATCGACTTCTATCTTCAACTAAATCGGATTTTTCAACTCCAAAATAATTTGCTAACATTTCAATTTTATCTATTCGAGGATATGTTTTTGCATTTACCCAATCAGAAAAAGTCGAGGGTTTAAACTTTAACGTGTTACAAATGTCTGTTTGTGTAACGTTATTTAGTTCCATAAGTCTTTTTATATTTTTTGCCATTATTTCTTTATTTCCTAAGTCACTCAATTTAATCACCTCTTCTTACTGATATTATACGGTTTTTACGTAATATAATCAAGATAAAATAAAAAGTTTACGGCAAAACCGTTGACAATACGGTTTAACCGTAGTAGAATAAATGTGTCAATAGGGAGGTGGTAGCGTTGGACAAGACAACAGGAGTGAAATTCACTCTAAAAACGATTAGGGAAATGCGTGGATTATCTCAAATAGATGCAGCCAAAGCCATTGGAATCAGCGTTGATACTTTAAGTAATTACGAACGTGGTAAGTCGTATCCAGATATTCCAGTCTTACGCAAAATTGAAAAGACTTATAACATTAAGTATAATCAGCTTATTTTTTTACCATTGGATTACGGTTTAACCGTAAATGATTAAAACAGATTAGGAGGAAGTTATGGAAAAGGAAGATATAAAAAAGATTTTAGAAGAACATTTACAGATGCTTTCTAAAATCTCAAGTGATGAATCATTAATGATTGAAAATCCAATTTTATTACAGGTAATAAATGACGGGATAAAGACTACTGCATTAGCGCTTTTGTTTTTTGATAAAGTTTGGCATTGATTGTTTTTTAGCGAGTTGCTCCATCTCTTTTTGGAGATCGTCTAGCTTACTAATATTATTGATGGTATTTTCCAAATTCAATTCCCCGTTAAAAAATCTCATAGCCAGATCAGAGGTTGCATCATCTGATTTAGAATCCTTTTCTAATTGATGCTGAATCTCTAATTGTTCAATGTTGTGCTTGTGTTCAGATTCTAGTTTATCAATCTCATGTTGATGTTGTAATTTTAGCTGATTAATCTCAGAATCTTTAGAAATTTTAATTTGTATAATTTTTGAATCACAGGTCTTTTTAGTAACAAGATATGTAATGATAGAGGGAATTGTGGCAGATAGTAGCACAGTTAAAATATTTTCAAAATTCATTATTATTTCACCTCACTTTCTATATTGGGATTCGACAAATCAATTATAGCACGTGTGAAGGTGATACATCAAAGGAGGTGAGAAAGATGGAAAAGGTTGAAGCTCTAGGCGTTACGTTTGAAGAGATTAAAGAACGTACGGGACTGAGTAAGGATTTTGTGATTAGTGCAGTTGTTAATGGATCCTTTCCAGGTAGTTACAAAATAACAGAGTGCGGAAAGCGATACATTTATGTTCCGCGAGGCGCATTTGAAGATTACATGACAAAGTGGCATCGGGAGCCGAGTGAAAAGCTGATTGATGCGTTGATAATTGCGTACAACAAAAGTACAAAAAAAGGCACTGCGCCAACAGTACCTAACAAAATTAAACCATCTTCATTATAGAAGATATTTAGGAGGAAGTCAAAGTGGAAGATAAGATTAAGGCTTTAGTAAGAGAATTATTTGATTCAGGCATGACTTTAGATGAAATCATTGAAACTGTAGCATCTATTGCGATGACTGAGGACTTTAAGAGGAGCACCAACCATGAACCTCAATAATCTAAGACCTCGCGGTATCTTAACAATTGTATTAGCTATTTATCTAGCAGCGGAATTATTAACGGGAGTTATAGGGATGCTCTTATGAAAGATAAAACATTTATTAAATTTCTTAGCATATTTTTAGTTCTGTTTATTGTGCTAAGTGTTTACCAGGTATTAGTAATTAGAAATTTAAAGTCCAGTCTCGAGACAGTAACAAAGGATCGGGACTGGGTGATTGAAAAATATAACCAAAAGGAGAAGAAATATGGAAGATAAAATCAAGGAATTAATCGAATCAGCAATGGAATCAGGAGCTGATATAAAAGTAGTAAAGATTAACGGCAACAAAAGCAAATCAATAAAAAAACTATTAGATGAAATTGAAGAAAATATGGATCCGAAAACGCTGATACAGTATGAATTTAAAATCAGTCCTATTGAAAATTCAATCTGCGGAAGTCTTAGGTTTGCCATGCTCAAGTATGTTGAAGATATCAGTACCCTTACAAAAGAAGATATAATTGAAATTTTCAAACCAGTTGAGGATGTATTAAAAGAATGTGGAAAAGAATTTATAGAAAAATTAAATGCAAATAAAAGAGTTCCATCATCTGAAGAAGTAAGAAAAATTATGGATGAACTGTTGGGGGATAACAAAGATGTCAACTAACTTCAACCATAACATGTTCAGTAAGAATCTTAATGACGCTTATTTTGAAATAATCGAACAGAAGCGTGAGGATCTAAATATCCGCTGTCGTGTAGAAACGAATGTAAATGACGAGACTGTAAAAGTTTATGTCATCAAAAAGAATAAGATTATCAAAATCATTACTTTTAAGGGAGGAAACAGAAATGACAATTAAAATTAACAGCCTGGAATTGGAAAATGTAAAACGCATTAAAGCAGTTAAAGTTGAACCAAATCAAAATGGTTTGACAGTTATTGGTGGAAGAAACAACCAGGGCAAGACATCGGTATTAGACAGTATTGCATGGGCACTGGGTGGCAATAAATTTAAGCCGAGTAATGCTGCTAGAGAAGGATCCACAGTTCCACCTAATCTGAATATTACATTAAGCAATGGATTGGTAGTGGAGCGTAAAGGTAAGAACAGCGCATTAAAGATTACTGACCCTAATGGAAACAAGGCAGGTCAGCAGATACTGAATGGATTTATCGAAGAACTGGCTTTGGATCTTCCAAAGTTTATGGAAGCTTCAAATAAGGAGAAAGCTAATATTCTATTAAGAATAATTGGTGTCGGGGAACAGCTTGCAAAGCTGAATTATGAAGAAAGTGAAATCTATAATAATCGATTGGCTATTGGACGAATTGCTGATCAAAAGAAAAAATATGCTAAAGAACAGGTATTTTATTCTGAAGCACCTAAAGATTTAATTTCGCCTCAGGAGCTAATTAATCAGCAACAGGCAATATTAGCAAAGAACGGGGAGAATCAACGCAAGCGTGATAAAGTAACTCAAATTGAATACAGTGTATCGATTTTAACTGAAGAGGTAGCTGCACTACAAAAACAGTTACTAGCTAAGCAAACTGAATTAAACAAAGCGACAAATGATCTAACTATTGCTAAAACGGATGCACTAGATCTTATTGATCAGTCAACTGAAGAACTTGAAAAAAATCTTGCTGAAATTGAAGAAATAAATCGTAAAGTTAGAGCAAATTTAGATAAGGATAAGGCTGAAGAAGACGCGAATAATTACGCTAGTCAGTATAATGAAATGACTGTAAAGATTGAAGAGATTCGCAAACAGCGTATTGATCTGTTAAAAGGTGCTGATCTGCCACTTCCTGGACTAAGTGTTGAAGATAATGAACTTACATATAACGGCAAGAAATGGGATGGAATGAGCGGGAGCGACCAGTTAAGAGTTGCAACTGCTATTGTACGTAAATTAAATCCGGATTGTGGATTTGTATTGATTGATAAGTTAGAACAAATGGATATTGAGACTATGAATGAATTTGGAGCGTGGCTTGAACAGGAAGGGCTGCAGGCAATTGCTACAAGAGTATCTACTGGTGATGAATGCTCGATTGTAATTGAAGATGGATACGTAAAAGGGCAAATGCTTGAAGAAAATCCATCAGTGCTATCGTCAGTAAATGGAGGTATAAAAGAACAAGCTGAGACACCTAAATGGAAAGCGGGTGAGTTTTAATGAATGGATTTGTAATTACAGATGGGGTTATAAACGGTGCTAAGAAAGTAGTTTTCTATGGTCCAGAGGGAATTGGTAAATCAACCTTTGCTTCAAAGTTTCCTGATCCGTTATTTATCGATACCGAAGGATCTACAAAAGAACTTGATGTTAAAAGGCTGCCTAAACCGACATCTTGGCAGATGATTATCCAGGAAGTTCAGTGGATCATTCAGACAAAACCATGTAAGACACTTGTGATTGATACCGCTGACTGGGCTGAAAGACTATGTGTAGAAGCAGTGTGTTCAAGACACGGCAAGAGTGGGGTTGAAGAATTTGGATACGGAAACGGCTATACATACGTCGCAGAAGAATGGGGTAGATTCTTAAATCTTCTCCAGGATGTGATTGATGTGGCTAATATCAATGTTTTATTAACTGCACATGCAGTAATTAGAAAATTTGAACAGCCTAATGAAATGGGAGCTTATGATCGCTATGAGCTGAAACTTGGTAAAAAAACAACAGCACAAACAGCCCCGCTTACAAAAGAATGGGCCGATATAGTCTTATTTGCTAATTATAAAACGTTTAGTGTAGCAGCCGATAAAGAAGGTAAGAAACACAAGGCACAGGGTGGTCAGCGTGTTATGTATACTACTCACCATCCCTGCTGGGATGCAAAAAACAGATTTGGACTGCCTGAAGAAATGCCTTTAGATTATACAGGCATCGCGCATATCTTTAATGGGATAGTACAAAATACTGAAATAAATACTCGATCAATGGAATCAGTACAATCTCAGGCGGTTCAGCCAAAAGTTGAATCAAATCAAAATATCAGTAAAAAGATTGATCAGCTAGGAAGCGAACTGGAACCAGTGATTAAAACAGCTGAAGCAAAAGTAATGCCTCAAAGTAATTCTGCTTTACCTAGAGCATTGATAGATCTAATGAATAAGGACTTAGTTACTGAGGATGAATTAAAAAAAGCTGTGGCAAGCAAAGGGTACTATCCTTATGAAACACCAATAGAAAATTATGATTCGAGTTTTATTGACGGTGTGCTTATCGCAGCATGGCCGCAGGTATTTAAAATAATCGATGAGCAGATTAGACAATTTTAGGAGGATATAAGTAATGGATAATAATTATCAACAACAAAACGGTATGGAAAGAGAGCTAGGATGGGATGATACAATTCAGCAGGAGCAGGAGTATATTACACTTCCTGCTGGTGATTATGATTTTAGAGTAGAAAGATTTGAACGGGGAAGATATGAAGGAGGTAAAAAGATTCCACCATGTAATCAGGCAAATCTAACAATTGTAATTGTTGATCCCGCAAGTGGAAGAGATGTAAAGATTCAACACAATCTATTGCTTCATTCTAAGCTGGAAACAATGCTTAGTGAATTTTTTAGAGGAATAGGACAGAAGAAAAAAGATGAACCGCTCAGAATGAACTGGCAAATGGTTCCAGGAGCAACTGGTAGATGCAAAGTTGTTCCTGAGGAGTATAACGGAAATATGTACAACAAAATCAAGAAATTCTATCCAAAAGATGAAGTGCAGCAGTCATTTAATCAAGCACCTCAATATAATCCTGGACAGTTCTAATGCAGTTAAGGCCATATCAGCAGGAGGCACACGATTCAATATTCAATGAGTGGAACAAGGGAGTTCAAAAGACTCTCTTAGTTTTGCCTACCGGCTGTGGAAAAACTATTGTCTTTGCTGAAGTTGCAAAGGACTGTGTTAAGGACGGGGATAGAGTTCTTATAATGGCACATCGTGGAGAATTGCTTGAACAAGCGTCAGATAAGATAGCGAAATCAACAGGATTAGGGTGTGCAATGGAAAAAGCATCAGAAACATGTATTGGGAGCTGGTTTCGAATAGTTGTTGGCTCAGTGCAGACATTGCAGAGACCAAAAAGAATGGAACAGTTCCCCAGAAATTATTTTGACAAAATTATTATAGATGAGGCGCATCACTGTTTAAGTGATGGTTATCAAAGAGTTTTGGAATATTTTAATACAGCCAAGGTCTTAGGTGTAACTGCTACACCGGATCGCGGGGATATGAGAAATCTTGGTAGTTATTTTGAAAGTTTAGCATATCAGTATACTTTGCCTAAAGCAATTAAAGAGGGTTTTTTAGCACCTATAAAGGCGCTTACGTTACCGTTAAAGATGGATTTGTCCGGTGTCGGAGTTCAGGCTGGTGACTTCAAGGTAAGCGATATAGGTACTGCGCTGGATCCGTATCTTCATCAGATTACTGAAGAAATGAAAAAATACTGTATGGATAGGAAAACGGTTGTTTTCCTGCCTCTTGTAAAGACTTCTCAAAAATTTAGAGATATTCTCAACGAAAATGGTTTCAGAGCTGCAGAGGTAAATGGTGACAGTAAAGACCGCAGTGAAATATTGAAAGATTTTGAAAATGATAAATACAACGTTTTATGTAATTCAATGTTGTTAACTGAAGGATGGGACTGCCCGTCAGTCGATTGTATTATCGTACTACGTCCTACAAAGGTACGAAGTTTATATTCGCAAATGGTCGGACGTGGAACTCGTCTGTGCGAGGGCAAGGACCATTTATTATTGCTTGATTTTTTATGGCACACTGAACGTCATGAATTATGTCATCCAGCCAATCTTATCTGTGAAGATGAAGAAGTGGCTAAAACAATGACAAAGAATCTTGAAGACAAAGCGAACGCCTGTCTTCCTGAAGATGTGTTAGAAGCTATCGATATTGAAGATGCAGAAGAGCAGGCTTCAAATGATGTAGTTGCTCAGCGTGAAGAATCGTTAGCAAAACTGCTGAGTGAAATGAAAAAACGTAAAAGAAAACTTGTTGATCCGCTACAGTTTGAAATGAGCATAATGGATCAGGATTTATCAGGATATAAGCCATCATTTGGCTGGGAAATGGCACCAGCAAGTGATAAGCAGATAAAGGCTTTAGAAAAATTCGGTATTTTTCCAGATGAAATTGACAATGCAGGAAAAGCTAATTTGTTACTTGACCGTTTGGATAAGAGACGTCAGGAAGGATTAACTACACCTAAACAAATTAGATTTCTTGAAAGCCGTGGTTTTCAGCACGTGGGAACATGGAGTTTTGATGCTGCAAGCAGTCTGATAAACCGGATTGCAGCAAGCGGATGGAAGATACCCAAAGGAATTGATCCAAAAACATATAAAGGAGAATAGCCGGTGGAATATACAACTGATCTAATTGAAATACTTAATTACATAGATCCGTCACGTTTGGATTACCAGGAGTGGTGTTGTGTAGGTATGGCTTTAAAATACGAAGGCTATTCAGTCAGTGAATGGGATTCATGGAGCCGGAGGGATTCCAAACGTTACCATGATAAAGAGTGCTTAAAAAAGTGGGATACATTCACTGGCTCCGGGGTTACCGGAGGTACGATTGTTCAATATGCAAAAGATCAGGGATGGACACCGCCAGTAAAAGACGGGGCCGGTCATGAACTTGACTGGGATGATGTTATAAATGCGAAAGATGAAAAGGTAATAGTAGACAGGAACTGGCTTGAGGTCAAGGAGGTTCGGGAACCACGGGGTTGGGACCCATCAGCTGAACTTATTACCTATCTGGAAACATTATTTGATTCTACTGAAAATGTTGCTTATGTAACAAAGTCATGGTTTAACGAAGAAAAGCAGAAACATCTTCCAACAAAAGGATGCTGTGACAGAACTGCAGGCAAACTCATTGAACTGCTTGCTAAAAGTAACGGTGACGTAGGTGAAGTTATTGGGGATTATAATCCGGAAATCGGTGCATGGATCCGTTTCAATCCAGTTGATGGAAACGGTGTTAAAAATGAAAATGTAACAGATTATAGATATGCCCTAGTTGAAAGCGATTCTATGAGTGTTGATGAGCAAAATGCAATCATTAGAGAATTAGAATTGCCGGTAGCCTGTTTAGTTCATTCTGGCGGTAAATCACTCCATGCGATAGTAAAAATAGAAGCAGCCGATTATAGAGAATATAGAAAACGTGTTGACTATTTATATAACATTTGTAAGAAAAACGGTCTAGAGATAGATACACAAAATCGTAATCCTTCAAGACTGTCAAGGATGCCGGGAGTTGTGAGAAATGGTAAAAAACAGTTTCTTGTAGGAACCAACATAGGCAAGAGTTCATGGGATGAATGGTTTGAATGGATAGAGGGAGTAAATGATGATCTTCCTGATCCTGAATCACTGAATGAATTTTGGGATAATATGCCTGATCTTGCACCGCCACTGATTGATGGTGTATTAAGGCAGGGACATAAGATGCTTATTGCCGGTCCATCCAAAGCTGGTAAGTCATTTGCCCTTATTGAAATGTGTATAGCAATAGCCGAAGGTACAAAGTGGTTTGATTTCAATTGTGCTCAGGGAAAGATTATGTATGTAAATTTAGAATTGGACAGAGCATCGTGTCTCCATCGTTTTAAAGATGTTTACAATGCTCTGCATATAACGCCTAATAATCTTTCTAATATCGATATTTGGAATCTTAGGGGTAAATCCATTCCTATGGATAAACTAGCTCCTAAACTAATCAGGAGAGCGGCCAAAAAGGATTACATAGCTATTATCATAGATCCAATTTATAAAGTCATAACAGGTGATGAAAACAGCGCTGATCAGATGGCCAACTTCTGTAACCAGTTTGACAAGATATGTAATGAGTTGGGAACTGCAGTTGTATACTGCCATCACCATTCAAAAGGTTCGCAGGGTGGTAAACGTTCAATGGACCGAGCTTCAGGCTCTGGAGTTTTTGCTCGTGATCCTGATGCACTTATGGACCTTATCGAATTGGAACCTGGCGAAAATGTATATAAGCAGTTAAAGAATAATGCAGCATGTCAGTTTTGTATTAGTTATTTGGATAAGAATTATCCTGGATGGCAGGAGGATGTTTCTCAGGATGATATGCTAAGTCAAAGGGAAATGGTTGACTATTGTAAAAAACGTATACCTAAAGGAAAATACGGGGTGTTTGACACTATGTTAAATCATGCTCGTGAAGAAGTTGAAAAGATTTCAGCATGGCGAATAGAAGGAACACTTAGAGAGTTCAGTAAATTTAGTCCAGTAAATCTTTGGTTTGATTATCCTGTTCATAAAGTTGATAAAAGTGGCGTGTTGAATGATATTCAGCCTGATGATATAAAGCCGCAGTGGCAAAAGGCAAAAGAAAAAAGACAGGAGCAAGCTCAAAAAAATAAAATCAGTAAAGTCAATTCATTTGAAATAGAGTTCTCAAATATTGAATTGGAAAATAGAGAAATTTCTGCTGAAGAACTTGCTGAAAAATTAAATACCACATCAAGAACTCTATTAGGATGGCTTGGAAGTGGACAAAAAAGTAATCAAGAATTATGTAAAAATTATGAAACTTATTATGGTGAAGATAAGAAAAAATATATTAGAAGAAAGGAAAAATAAAAGGGTGCGACAGGTGCGATTAACCATGGTCGGTCGGGGGTGCGACGGACCATATATATACTACGTATATAAAAGTGTTGTCGGACCACCCCACTTACGCGGGTATAGGTAGTCGTGCGACAGCTTACGCACGACGACCACCCATACCGCAACGTAAAGTGGCACCAACCTGTCGCATAGATAAAAATGATGCTAAAGAAAAAGAGGGAGTGATAACTGATGAATGATAAGAGTCAAAATCTTTTCACGGAATTGAGATTTAAAAAAAGTGATGAAGTGCATGATAGCGGTTTTGCATGTATTGAGGTCATTGGATATAACTGTGTGACTGGAAAAGAATTATTGCTGACTAAGTACAGTGATGTTATTCATCTGCCGCTGATGGATGGTAATGGGATTCTAAAATCGATTGGTCCACTTTCGATTGATATTTCACCTGAGTCTGAATATTTTAGAATGTTTGTTATAAGTGAAAAATTCAGAATAAAAGTTAACAGTTTTATCGGCAGTGACTTTATGTATGAGGTGATAAGGGTTTAAATGAAAGCAATGATTGAATTTTTTATGCCGATGATACCACCAACTGTTACCGCTCAGGAAAAAGATGTAACAGTTGTTAATGGTAAGCCGGTATTCTATGATCCGCCTGATCTAGTGAAGGCTAAAAATAAGTTGATGGTTAATCTACTGCCTCATAGACCTGAAAAACCATTAGACGGAGCGTTAAGGTTAGTTGTGAAGTGGTGTTTTCCGTTGAACGGTGGAAAACATTACGACGGTGAGTATAAGTATACGAAACCTGATACTGACAATTTAAACAAAGCTTTAAAAGACATCATGGAGAAGTTAGGGTTTTATGTTAATGATGCAAGAGTGGCCAGTGAGACTATCGAAAAGTTTTGGGCTGAAATACCTGGTATATGGATACATTTAGAAAAAATTTAGGGAGGAATTAGTTATGGCAGCAATATGTAAATCATGTCGTAAAAATATAAATAACTTCTGCAAAGTAAGTGGTGAACCAATAAGCAGAACTCGAAGTAAATGTAAGAAGTTTAAAATGGTGTATGAACAAACCCAGCTGTTTTATGCTGTTGGAAGTAGTTGTGATTTAAATCGTGGAGGAAATAAGAAATGAGAAGAATCGTAGTAGAAACAGAAACAGCTAATAAATTTATTGAGGATATAGAAGCATTAGCGGCTAAAAATGATTTAAATATAGAATTAAATATGGACGAGCTGGGGGTATATGTTGGATTTGCATCGCTGCTAAAAGCAGAGATTGCTGACATCGATATGCCGGAAGTTCCAGCTAAATCAAAAGGCAGAGGGGGACGTACAAAAGAGCCAAAGGTAAAGCTTGTAGTTCAGGATTTTAAAGATGCTTTAAAAAAGCTTGATAAAGGGACCCTGGCGCAGAATATTACTGAGGCGATTGATATTACCGGACTTAGCAAATCATTCCTGAACAGGCTTTATTATTGTGAAGGCGAGACAACAATGGTTACTAAAAGTTATCATGAGAAGCTTAAACCATTACTTGAGCCCAACAGTTTGAAACCTGTAAAGCCGACTAGGTTAAATGACAATATGATCATGATTCGTAGAGTGGCTAGGGCGAAGAATACGGATGATCCTTATTTAATCGCTAATACAATTATTGGCTCAATTAATATGCAGAAGCAGACAACATTCAAGAACGTTAGTGATGTAATTGAGTTTATCAAAAAGAATGGTACACGTTAATAAAAGTTAAGATTGTACGTATAGGAGGAAATAGATGGACTACAATGAAAAAGTAGAATATTTAAAATCATACCGTGATAAATGTGACAGGATTGCATTCATAGATAATCAGATGATGGGAATCAAAGCGATTAATTATGGTCCATCATTGGGTGGTCATAAAACAATCAGTCAGTATATGGCGGAGAAGCAGGGATTAATGAATGAGATGGAAGAGATAGAAGATTGTATTAATTTAATTCCTGATCTAAAAGCAAGAACAGTGATTGGTTATAAATATCTTCAATTTAAGACGTATCAGGAAATTGCCGAATTAATGAACTATAGTTATTCTCAAATTCGCAATTATCATAATTTAGGAATAAATCAAATTAATTTATAGAAAGATTGGCAGTAAATAGCACCTATTGCTATTTTATATGTGATATAGTGTATATGTGGTCTTTTGGTTAAGACACACAGATGATTAATTTCTTTTTGGTTGATTCGTGTTTCTTATACTTCCCCTTGATTATACAAATATGAAAAAGCTCATTCTCCCAGAGCTTTTTTTGTCTCCAGATAAAGCGGCATCACCTGGTGCTGATACGCCATTCATTTAATGCCTCCTTTCATTAATATTCGTGGTGTCGCTTTATGTGGGATAGTGTGATATAATTAAATATCATAAAATATGGGGAGATAGAAAAATGGGAAAAGAAGTAAAGATTGAACACGTGAACAAAAGATGTTTTGTAATGATGCCTTTTAGTACACCGGATGGTTATGAAGAAGGTCATTTTATGAAAATTTACGAACAAATTATTAAGCCTGCGATTGAAAGAGCAGGGATGACAGCTGAAAGAGTAGATGAGAATGTATTGTCAACTGACATTGTAACAAAAATTTTTCAGGGATTGACAGAATGTGAAATGGCCATATGTGATTTAAGCTCTAGAAATCCTAACGTATTATATGAATTAGGAATTAGACAGGCTTATAACAAACCAGTCTTGCTGATTATGGATGATAAAACTGATAGAATATTTGATGTTGGGGGATTAACTACTGTTCCTTATAAAAGTGATAGGCTTTACGAAAATGTAACTGAAGCAGTTCGTGATATAAGTTGTGCATTAATTGAACATCTCGAGAATAAAGAAAGCGTAATTGACATTATTCAAGCTAGGCTAGGATACAAATTTAATGCATCTCAATTACCACAACCTGAAGATATGAGCAATGATCAAAAAATATTAACTTTGCTTTATAATTTAGTAGATGATGTTGACTCACTGAAAAAAACAGTTAATCTTAATAATTTGGGGGATAATCTAACAGTAGATTGAATTATTAGAATGTTAGACGAATGCATTCATATGCTAAATTACATCAAAGAAATGGATAAAAATAAAATGATTCCAAGATATAAAATAAGTATATATCTTGACAGGTGTAATAATTATAGATTACATAATAAGATTCAATTAATTGACAAAGCTTCAGATATAGTTGTTTTGTATAATAAAATTAAAGAAATGTATGATGAATTTAGGGAAGATTTAAGGCGCTCAGAGTAGTGCCTTTTATTATGGCAGGATAGAGCAGTAGCAGCTTGTCGGGATCTTCCCCCGGAGTCGGTGGTGCAATTCCACCTCCTGCAACCAAATTTAATATTATTAGCGGACAGAGGTTCGCTTTTTTGATTATAGAAAGTGTGGTGAAATCATGACAGAGAAACAGGAAAGATTTGTAGAAGAATATTTAATAGATCTAAATGGAACGCAAGCAGCTATACGGGCAGGTTTCAGTCCAAAAACCGCAGCTGAACAAGCATGTAGGATGTTAAAGCGTGGACAGGTTAAAGACGCTATAGATAGAGCAATGGCAGAACGTTCTAAGAGGACAGGTATTACTCAGGATAGAGTGCTAAGAGAACTGGCAAGACTTGCGTTTGTTAATCCGGCAGACGTAATGAATCTGAATGAAGCGATTGTCATGGATGAAGCCTCAATCGATGATCTAGCAGCAATCGCCAGTGTAAAGGTTAAAACAATTCCAACTGAAGATGGCGATATAGTTGAAAGAGAAGTAAAATTGTATGACAAGAATAAAAGCCTTGATATGCTAAACCGTCATCTGGGAATATACAATGATAAGCTTGAAGTTAAAAACGAAGGCGAGGATAAGAAGCTGGATGCAATCAGTGAGCTATTAAAACAGATGAAACCTTTAAAGGATGATGATGTTTAATGTCATTAATCCTAAGTCCTAAATTTGCTGATTTTTTAACTGTAAGGGCTCCTAGAGAATATCTTGAAGGAACAACAGCAGCTGGTAAAACGACTGTTGGAGTAGTTAAATTCATGCTCAGGGTGGCTGACAGTGATATTAAGTTTCATATCATTGCAGGAGCTGACAAAGGAACAGTTGAAAAGAATGTTATCAATGCTGAACGAGGTTTGATTGATGAAATGGAGGGATTGGCTGAATACTGGCCAGGTGGTCATGGAAAGACCGGACTCCCGCATGTCGAGTATAAAACACTAAAAGGTACTAAGATTATCTATATCTGCGGTTATGATAACAAGAGACGTTGGCAAAAGGTGTTAGGAGGTCAGGTTGGATGCGTATATGTCGATGAGGTCAATATTGCTGACATGGAGTTTATGCGTGAGATAACTCACCGTTGTGAATACATGATGACTACTTCAAACCCTGATGATCCATCACTTGATGTATATAAGGAATTTATCAATCGCAGCAGACCTTTGAAAAGGTATATCAAGGATTATCCTAAAGAGTTGCTGGAAGAACTCAACGAACCTCCGGTAAAGGGATGGATTCACTGGTATTTTACTTTTTACGATAACGCTGCTCTTACTCAGGAACAAATCCAAATAAAGATTGATTCAGTACCTCCAGGAACTAAAATGTTTAAGAATAAGATTCAGGGACTGCGCGGTAAGGCTACTGGACTTGTATTTGCTCAGTTTGGTAAGGACAATATTATTACGGAAGAACAGGCCAGACAGTATAAATTTAAACGATTTACATGCGGTATCGATACTGCATATTCACAAAACAGTCCTGATACGATTACTTATATGTTTATCGGTATCACTGAGTGCGGTAAGTGTATTATTCTTGATGAAGAAGTCTTCAACAATGCTACAATCGAGATTCCAATTGCTCCAAGTGACAATATAGAAAGACTAATAGCATTTCTTGAAAGGAATAAGCGTAAATGGGGTTTTGCTAGAAACAGTTATCTTGATAATGCAGATCAAGCGACCATGATGGAATGGAAAAAATATAAGAGAATAAATGGGTCTATTTTCAATCTTGCAAATGCATGGAAAAAGACATTGATAATCACGCGTATTGAACTGATGCAGGACTGGATAAAGAATTTAAACTACCTGGTAGTTGACCACTGCAAAGAACATATACGAGAAATGGGTGTTTATTCATGGAAAGATGATGAATATGCTCCTGAAGATAAAAGTGATCACACGATCAACGGCAGTCAGTATGGCTGGTTGCCATACAAACATGAAATAAATACAATTAATCCACTGATAGGAGATGATTAGATGAGTAAAATAGGAGGTGCTATCAAAAATATGATAAAAAGCTGGCTTGATCTAAATGAGGCACAAAATACGCAGTTTACTATCGAAGAATTATACAGCTTTGACAGTAATGCGATAAGAAATAAAATCTGGTATCGCGGTGACCCTTATGAACTTCAGCAGTTTTATGAAGAGGTTAATGACAACAACTCGACTTTCTGGGGTTCAGTGCCACAAATATCAATCAGGAAGATTCATTCAGGACTGCCCTCTTTGATGGTTGATACACTGGCAGGTATCGTTATACGCGATCTCAATAGGATTGATCCTGAAAAAAGTTCTATTGACTGGAAAGAAATATCCGATGATAACAACTTCTATGATGTTGCTGAACAGGCAATCGTTGATACTTTATTTCAAGGTGACGGAGCGTTTAAGATTTCTTTTGATACACTACTGAGTAAATATCCAATAATTGAATTTTACCCAGCAGATCAGTGTGAATTTATCTACAAGAGAGGCCGCTATGTAGAAACAATCTTTAAAAATGTCTATGATGCAAATCAAAAGAAATACATTCATTATGAGACATATGGTTATGGTTATATTAAAAACAAGCTTGTAGAGGCTCGTACGGGCAAGGAAGTAGATATACATTCTATTCCACAAACTGAAAAGGTAGCAGATTATGTATTTTCAGGATATCAGGAAAAAGATAACGAAGTTATAAGCAGGGGAACTGTTAATTTAGCAGTTCCTTTTAAAATCTACAGATCATCAAAGTGGAAACATCGAGGTAAGTCAATTTTTTCAAACAAGTATGACAGTATGGATGCGCTTGATGAAGTTATATCACAGTGGGCAGATGCTGTTAGAGCGGGTAGAGCCACTAAATATATTCCCGACTCTCTGCTGCCAAGAAATCCGACAACCGGAAAAGTCATGAAAGCAAATGATTTTGATAACCGCTATATCGCTACTTGTGATACTGGAAAAGAGGAAAGCAAGGACAAGATTGAAGTAGTTCAGCCCAATATACCAGTAGAAAGCTATATTCAGTCATATACGACTTTTCTTGATCAGTGCTTGCAGGGAATAATGAGTCCATCTACATTAGGGATTGATGTTAAGAAATTAGATAATGCTGACGCCCAGCGTGAAAAAGAAAAAACAACACTTTATACTCGTGGCAAGATTGTTGAGGCATTAGAAAAAACAATTCCTAAAGTTGTTAACACTGCATTGCAGGCAATGGATATTTTTAATATGAAGGAGCCTCGAGAATTTGAAGATATCGAAGTGGCATTTGGTGAATATGCAAATCCATCATTTGAGGCAGTGGTGGAAACTGTATCAAAAGCTCGTCCAGGTTCACCAGTAATGTCGATTGAAGCAGCAGTTGAAGAAATGTACGGCGATTCAAAAGATAAAGAATGGAAAGACGAAGAAGTAAGACGTTTAAAAGAACAGCAGGGAGTTACTGAATTAGAGGAACCAGGAATGAGTGTTCCTGATGTAGATGATCCGGAGGAAGATATCGATGATAGTGTTAATTAATGGTCATACTTACAAAATGGGCAGAAATGAATTTAAAGGTTTTGTACGTGAGCTTAAGAAGAATTTTAAAAGAAAGAACATAATACTTGGTATTGAAAAAAACGGTATTTTTGAATGTCGCAAAGATGAATTTGAGGATCCAGTAGAACTGCTTGATGAGGTCCAGCGATGGAACAGAAAAGGATATAAAAGCTACTATGTTAGAAAATTAGTTTAGGAGGTTTGGTTATGAACGATTACGATATAAGCAGTATTTTTAATGAAATGCAGGAATATCTGATTGATTCAATGACTAGAAACTTATCCCGTCATGAAAAATGGGAGCAGGATGAAGGGTTTAACTGGGAAGCCTGGCAGACCTTACAACTGGAAGCGTTAGAAGATTTTAAGCGTTCAAATAAAAAGTACGTAAATAAAAATTATAATACTATGAAGCTTAAACTTGAGGAGCTTCTTAAAAGAACTAATCAGTCAGCAAACACAAAACAGGAAGCTCAGATATTAAAAGCTATAAAAAATGGATTCAGCACAAGAAAGCCTACAAAAGCAATTAGTAGTGCTTTTTTTCGTATCAATGACAGGAAATTAAAGGCAATTATTAATGCAACTGAAAAAGATCTAAAAAAAGCATCTTCGGCAATGCTTAGAATGGCCAATGACCAATACCGCTCAACTATATATAAAGCCCAGGTATTTGCTAATACTGGAACTATGACAGTTGATCAGGCTATCGATATGGCTACCAAAGATTTTTTAGCAAAAGGAATCAACTGTATTGAATACAAGAATGGCCGTAGGGTTGGTATTGATACATATGCTGAAATGGCTATTCGTAATGCTAGCAAAAAAGCTTATCTTGTTGGTGAGGGCACTAAAAGAGCTGAGTGGGGTATCCATACTGTTTTTGTTAGTCGGTATGGTGCCTGTAGTCCTACTTGTTTACCATGGCAGGGCAAACTCTATATTGATGATGTTTATTCAGGTGGAACTGCTGAAGAAGCTGAGAAAACCGGATACCTATTATTAAGTACGGCGATTGCAGGTGGATTATTCCATCCTAACTGCAAGCATATTATTATAACTTATTTTGAAGGAATAACCACAATTCCTAAAGCTGCTGATGTAAAGAAAACTCGTGAAAATAGTGATTTAGTTGCTACACAGCGGTATAATGAACGCCAGATAAGAAAATATAAGCGTTTAGAGAACAATTCACTTGATAGTGACAATCAATCCAAATACAAGAGAAAACGTCTTGAATGGCAGGCTAGAAACCGTCAGCTTATCAAGAAACACCCTGAAATGCATAGAAATTATGCAAGAGAAAAAGTTAGATTTGATGATACCGTTCAAAAGTTTGCTAAACAAAAAGCTGAAATACTATTTGAAGATAACGGTGATCTAGACATTCTTAATTCATTTAAAAAATCGGATGATTTACCAAAGGAGTTAACTTTATCTAAAGAAGTTCAAGAGGAAATAGATAAAAATTTTGATGAATTAGTATTACGAAGTAAACAAACAGACTCCGAATGTTTGGCTTTTGCTGATATCAACAATGGTAAAATACAAGGAGGATTCAGCTCTTCAAAAGGTAAAAAATATTCCGAGCCTACAGAAGGACAATTAAAAATCATCGATTCAGCAAAAGACAACACACTGTTTTCACTACACACACATCCTAGCAATAATCCATTTTCATTTAGTGATATAGTTACTCATAATATTGTGGAACCAATAGGAATTTCTATTGTCCAAACTGAAGATAATTTTCAATACTTCTTTTCTACACCAAAAGGTAGTAGAATTAGATTTGAAAGTGATGATGAAATAGTAGATTTTACAAGAGCTGCTGAAAAAGAAGTGATAAAACTGGCTAAAGATACGGGTATGACTTATTCAGAATCAAAACATCAAATTTTAAAAATGTTATCAAAAAGGTTGGGATGGAAATATGGAAGAAGAAAAAGATAAGTATAAATTGTTAAGAAATAAAGACGGTCATATTATTTTTCATGGAGATGAGGAACATAGAGAACATGAAATTGATATTGACAGCAGTGATGATAATATCCCTGATTTGTGGGAATTTGTTAAGGAGCTTAAAAGAGAAGAAAAATAATGGATGACGATGAGGAGAATTAGTATGGCAAACAATTTTAAGCTGATTTATAAGATATTATCTATTTTAGAAAAGGCGATGGAATATGAGGAATTCGATAAATCCAGTATAAGTCATGAAGCCTTGAATATACCATATCCATTGTGGTGTCGCATAATGAAAATGCTTGATGATAACGATTATATTGAAGGTGTACAGGTTTGGCAACCGATGGAACTTTCCTACCCAAAAGTTGCACTGATCAAACCACAGATAACGCTAAAAGGATTAGAATATCTAGAAGAAAATTCATTAATGCAAAAAGCAAAGAATTTAGCAAAAGGTACCATAGATATTATTAAATAAGCACGTTATGTGCTTTTCTTTTTGCAGTTTTTTAGTAAGGGGGGTGGTAGATTGAAAGTAAAGTGTATTGTTCATGAATATTTTGATAAAAATGAACAGGAGTATATCAAGAGAGCTGAGACCCTTGATGTTGAAGAAAAACGAGGTAAGTATCTAATCAGTCTGGGACTGGTCAAAGAAGTAAAAGTTAATAAGGTCAATAAGGCGACTGCTGAAAAGTAGGTCGCTTTTATTATGTCCTCAACATGACATAAAACTGTATGTATGGTGCGCCACACCTAAAACGGGATATTTCGTGTGCCACACGTAAAACAGGAGGAAAACAACGTGACAAAATTATTTAAGTATCCATTAAACATTCAATTATTCGCTGAAGGAGGGGATGGAGCAGCAGGGGAAGGTACACCTCCAGCATCATCAAGTACTTCACCAGAAGTAGAAATTGATTATGGAAAAATAGCTGATGCAATCTCAAAAAGGACATCAGCCACAGAAGAAAGTGCTTTAAAGGGTTATCTAAAAACTCAGGGCTTGACTGGTGAGGAATTAAATCAGGCGGCAGAGTTATTTAAACAGCAAAAAGCTGAAAAGGAAAATCAGGCAGCACTGCAAGCACAAACTGCTATTCAGGAAAATGCAGCACTTAAAGCACAGATTCTAAATATGAATATTGATTCAAAAATGAATGAGCTTGCTTTGGCTCAAGGCATCGATGCTTCAAAGGTTCCGTTTTTAGCCAAGCTAGTAGATAAATCTAAACTTTCTAAAGAAGATGGCAATCTTGCTGAAGATGATGTTTTTAAAACTGAAATTGAAAATATCGTTAAAGCATTTCCTGAAATTAAATCAGGTGGATCTAATGAAGTCCAAAATGGATTTCAGCAAATTGGAGCGCCAGGCAGTAACGGAAATACAGGTGGAGTTGATGAGGCTCTAAACAGTATTTTTGGAATAGGAAAATAAAAAATAAGGAGGGCCAATAAATGGCAGCATTAAATTATGTAACACAGTTTGCTTCTAAGATTTTAGAAATGTATGATCATGATTTGACATCATCAGCGTTGTTCAATTCAAATCTAGACATTCAAATCCGTGGGGCAAAAACAATTAAATTACCAAAGGTAACAGTAAGTGGATATAAAGATCATAACCGAGCTACTTTAGGATTCAATACTGGTACTTATGGAAACGACTGGGAAGAAAAATCATTAGATCATGATAGAGATATTGAATTCTTTATTGACCCAATGGATGTCGATGAGACAAATCAAATTGTATCTATTGCTAATATTCAAGCAAGATTTGAACGTAGACAGGCAATGCCTGAATTAGACTGTTATACATATTCAAAGGTATACAGTGAAGCTAAGCGGGTGGGTGCAAAAATTAAAACCGAGAATTTAACGGAGGCTAATGTATTAGCTGATTTTGATGCTAATCTGGAAGCTATGGAGGAAGCTGGTGTTCCATTAGAAAGAGTTATTTTATACTGTACACCTGCATATCGTAGAATCTTAAAAAATGCTGATGGTATCCAAAGAACATTAAACGTTGGGGCAGGATCTAACGGTCTTGATCGTCGTATTCATTCTTTGGACGATATCAAAGAAATTAAAACAGTGCCTTCAAACCGGTTGAAAACAGCATTTGATTTTACTGAAGGATATCAAGTTGATGCATCAGGTAAACAAATTGATTATATTTTGATTGATCCTGAAGCGCAGGTATCACGTGTTAAATATTCTTATATCAATGTATTTACACCTGGTCATGATTCACGTACGGCAGATAACTATTTATACCAAAATAGACGTTTCAATGGTACGTTTGCATTAGACGGTTTACTAGCTGAGGGATGTATTATTCACGCTGAAGCTGAAGGGGCTTAGGAGGTACTTAGATGAAAGCAAAAAAAGACAATAAGATCTATCGCATTAATGATGCACAGAAAAAGAGATATCTAGCTGACGGCTATGATATCTATGACGATGAGGGGAATCTTTTAGAATATTCCCCTTTGAAAAAGATTGAGTACAATAAATATGTAAAAGTTGTTCAAGAAAATAAAGAATTAAAGGCAAAAATTGCTGAATTAGAAGCAACGGCACCACCTAAAGAAAAACCGTTGTCAAAAATGAACAAGGGGGAATTAATTTCTAAAGCGGCTGAACTAGGTATTGAAGTGGCCGAAGAAATGACCAACGATTCAATTATTGCATTGATCAAAGAAACACAAGGGTAGGTGATATTTTATGTATTTGCCTTACCTGAGTGTTGAAGAATTTAAAAATATAAATCCAGATACTGTTGTTCCAGAAAAAGATCAGTTAAGATACTTAAAACAAGCCAGCCGACATGTAGATACATTAACATTTAACAGAATTGTTAATATTGATGCATTAACAGAGTTTAGAAAAGAAACTGTTAAAGAAGTTGTTGGCTTATTAGCAGAGTTTGAGTATGAAAACAGGGAAGTGCTGCAGAGCGTATTATCTTCATATGCAATAAATGGTGTGAGTATGAATTTTGGTGAAAGTTGGAATATAAAGATCATAAATGGGATAGCAGTTCCAGCAGATCTTTATAACACTTTGGCTCAAACCGGTTTATGTGCTAGGACGTTCTACTATTGAAATGGCCTAGCTTAGTGCCTGATAAAGTTTGTACGACACCAATTCATATAAAGATTGAAGATACAGGTTTATCTGAAGAAGGTGAGCCTGTTATTGTTTTAGATGAAGATTTGAAATGTAATTTTCAGGATCAAGCTTATAAGGTTCTTACTGCTGAACAGAAGCTTGTTACATTGAGCGGTAAGGTGTATTTTAACGGTGATATTGCACCAATGCTGCCTGTAATAAGCGGTGGTGAAGCTGAAGTGTTTGGGATGAAAAGAAAGCTGTACAAAGGCACAAAGGCACGTAATCCTGACGGATCAGTGAATTATACTCTACTGGAGCTTGAATAAAGTGGCTTTTACATTTTACAAGGCAAAGATAAAAGAATTTGATAAAGATATCCAAACGGCACTGGAACAAACTGGTGAGGCACTGCATACTGAAGTTGTCAATGCAGAAGTAATGCCTTTTGATGTAGGGATGATGCAGAATGATGATACCTTTGTAGATTATTCAAACAGCAGATACGGGGCAGTATCACTGATTACCACTTCTCCACAGGCAAGACGTCTATATTATCATCCTGAGTATGATTTCCAGACAATTAACAATAATTTTGCCGGTGCCAAGTGGCTTGATCCATGGAAGAAGGGTGGACAATATGAAAATTTTGTCCCTGAAGCATTTGCAGAGCTGCTGAAAAGGAGATTAAAATGATACTTTCTTTAAAACAGATAAAAGACTGGATAAAAACGCTTGATACTGGTGCTGAGCATTTTTATATCGGTAAACTCGATAATAAGAATGATAAGTCTATAGGTGTCTATAATGCTAAAAAAGCACTAGCACCTTATATTGCTTTAGGTGGTCTTGAGAATACATCATTTAGACAAAAAGCAGTAACTTTCCTGATTCACTGGGATAACAATCAGGACAGAACTGAAATCGCTTCTAATCAGTTCTATGAGAAAATAGAAGCTAAAACTGACATCATGATTGATGATGTAAAAATTAAATATATTGAACTGCTGGAAAGTGAGCCGATAAGTGTAGATACTGATGATAATGGTGTCTACGAGATGGTTATCAACGCAGTTTTTTATTATGAAAGATAGGAGGATTTAAAATGGCAGGTAAAACAGGTGTATACCCATGTTATGAAAATCAGTTTCAAATTGAAACAGCAAAAACGGGTGATGCTAAAACTATGAGTTCTATAGCCGATATGGAATCGTTTAGTGTTTCTTTCGATAACGGAATCGAAGAGTGGACACCATTCGAAACGGAAGGATGGGTTAGACGTTTAGCGACTGCTAAAGCAGTAACTATTACTGTTTCTGGTAAGCGTAATGTAGGTGATGCCGGTAATGATGCGGTTGCTGCACTGATCAGCAAAAACGGCCGTGATGTCGAGAAAGATTTTTCATGGACATTTCCCGACGGCTCTAAAATTGAATTCAATGAGGCTGTTATCAACGTCACAAATGTTGGTGCAGGTGATTCTACAGGTGTAGCACCGCTAGAGTTCGAAGTAATGTCTAACGGTAAACCGACATTTACACAGTCAGCATAATTTTAAGAGGGAGTGATCCCTCTTAATTTTCATATAAATAAAGGAGGGCCAATAAATGGCTAAACATATTAATTTAACAGATAAATTTGACAATGAAAAACCAACAGTCACAGTCAATGATCATATTTTTACTATCAATGATGAAAAAACAACAATTCTGTTAATGAATCAGATTATGCGCGATAACTCATTAGATAATATTGAGAGAATGGATAAGATGATTGAAACACTGTTAGGAAAAAAACAGGCAAAAGAGCTTAATGATATGAAGCTTAGTTTTAAAAATTATGAAACCGTTGCATTTGCAATTATGGCTGCTATCAATGATGAGGATATCGATGATATAGAAAAACGATTTCAAGAGTGGAAGCAATAACAATGATGACTATTATGACATCATAGATGACTGGCCGCTCATTGAAGCCAGTTTTTTCAAGCAGTACGGCATAAGATTGCGACAGGTTGATGATATGTCGTGGGATGAATTCTGTTCTTATCTTGCAGGAATCATGCCGGACACACCACTGGGGAATATTGTGCAGATCAGAAGTGAAGATGATAAAAATATTATTAAGAATTTCTCATCGGCCCAAAAGCAGATTAGAAGTGAATGGCGCAATAAAATAGCAAAAAGTATGGATAAAAAAGAAGCAGATGATGCTATTAAGATGTTTCAAAATATGTTTAAGGAATTAGCAGGAGGTGACGCAGAAGGCAGGTAACAGTGTAGGTGCTATTGGGGTTGATATTGTAATCAACGGCAAAAATTATAAAGGACAGATAAAAAAACTGGGTGATTCAGGTTCCAATATGCTTGAATCATCTTTTAATTCATCTTTTAAAAGAATTGGTAAGATGGCAGTCGCAGCTTTTAGTGTTAAGGCTATTACTGACTTTATGGGATCGTGTCTAAAACTTGGTTCTGATCTAACAGAAGTTCAGAACGTTGTTGATACTGCGTTTCCAAGCATGTCAAATCAGGCTGATGCATTTGCTAAGAGCGCAATGGAATCATTCGGTCTTAGTGAGACTATGGCTAAGAAGTTCATGGGTACTTTTGGAGCAATGTCAAACTCATTTGGATTTACTGAAAAAGAAGCACTTGAAATGTCTGAGACTTTAACAGGCTTAGCGGGTGATGTTGCATCATTCTACAATCTGGATCCAACTGAGGCTTATACAAAAATCAAAAGTGTATTTACAGGTGAAACCGAGACATTAAAAGATTTGGGTGTTGTAATGACACAAGCGGCACTTGATCAGTATGCTTTGGCAAATGGTTATGGCAAGACGACTGCTAAAATGTCTGAGCAGGAAAAAGTAGCTTTACGATATGCGTTCGTTCAGGATCAGCTGTCTATGGCTACAGGTGACTTCATTAAGACACAGGATAGCTGGGCCAATCAGACTCGAATCATGTCTTTAAGGTTTCAAAGTTTAAAAGCGAGTCTTGGTAAGGGCTTTATTGCAGTATTTAAACCGATTATAAAAGGAATCAACTGGGTGTTAGCAAATCTGCAGTCCTTAGCTGATTCTTTTGCCAATATGATGGAATTCTTAACAGGAAGCTCTGGTGATAGTGGAGGCGGAAATAGCGCAGTACAGGAGGTTGCCAACGATTTAGGAAGTGCTACGGATAATGCCGGGGGATTAAGCGATGGATTAAAGAATGCAGGATCAAGTGGCGAAAAAGCAGCTAAGAAGATTCAAAAAGCCTTCGCCAAGGTCGATACAATTAATAAACTGTCATTTGGAAATGACTCTGATTCCGGTGGATCTGGTTCAGGTGATGGATCAGGAGACGGTTCAGGCGGAAGTGTTGCTGATACAGTAGATTTTCCAGAGGCAACAAAACAAGCCAGTGTGTTTGATGGTATATTAGATGGAATTATTAATGAGTTTAAACGACTTGCCGGGATCTTTACAAATGGTTTTGAAATTGGCTTTGGTGACTCATTTAAAAATATTGAAAGAATTAAAGAATATATTTTGAGTATAGGCGACAGTCTTACACAGATATTCACATCACCTGACGTGGTCAATGCTGCAAAGAACTGGGTAGATACGACAGTACTTGCTTTAGGAAAAATAGTAGGGTCAATTGCAAGTATTGGTGTTACAATCGCTACTTTGTTAGTAGGCAGTGTAGCCACCTATCTTGAAAGAAATGTTGATTTCATAAAAGATACAATAGTTAAATGGTTTGATATAAGCTCGAGAACGAATGAAATATTAGGTAATTTTAGTGTTGTTATTGCTGATATTGCAAGTGTTTTTTCGGGAGCTTCAGCTATAAATATTGGTGCTAATTTAATTGGAATTATTGTAAACGGAGCATTAAATTCAATTACTTTAATCAACCGACTCGGAAGTGATATACTTGATGCTTTAACTTCCCCAATCATAGAAAACAAAGAAAAGATAAAAACAACTATAGAAGGTATGCTTAAACCTATAGAAACAATCACAAGAACTATTGCTGATGGTATAAATGACACTTTTGATAAAATTGGACAAACATATGATACTTATGTTGCACCTGCGTTTGAAAAAATCAAAACAGGGCTTACTGATATCGTTAGTACTATTTTAGATGCATACAATACTTATATTGCTCCAGTAGTCAACGGCATAGCTGAAAGTTTTTCATCGATATGGGAAGAGCATATCCAGCCAGCAATCAACGGTGTTGTTGAGTTCTTTGGAAAACTCGCAGAACTGATAGGAGTTATTTTTGAAACTGTACTTGCTCCTTTTATAGAATGGCTAATGAGTAATTTAGCTCCAATAGTTGCTGATGTTATTCAAGGTATTTGGAACGGTATAGAAACCTTTGTAACTTTTGTGTCAGACTGTATTAAATCAATAACTGAGTTTTTAAGTGGACTTTGTGATTTTTTAACAGGTGTTTTTACAGGAGACTGGGATAAAGCATGGGAAGGAATCAAAGGAATCTTAAGTGGTGTATGGGATTTGATGGGCAGCATCGTATCTTTTGCTTTAGAAGCTATAGGAATTAATATAGACGAAGTTTTAGCAAGTATAAAAAAAGTATGGGATGATGTCTGGGGCGGTATTTCCAGCTTTGTCGGTGGCATCTGGAACAGCATCAGCACAGTTGTTAGTACTTCAATAAATAATGTTAAAACTGCAATTTCAGGTGTGCTTGACAGTATAAAAAAGACATGGGAAAAAATGTGGAACGGTCTAAAAGATTTTGTGAAAAACACATGGAATACAATTATAAGTTTTTTCAGCAAAGGCGGAAAAATATTTGATGGTGTTGTAGGTGCGATTGGTGACATTTTTAAAAGTATCTGTAACGCAATTATTGGTGGTATAAATAAAGTTATTGCAGCACCATTAAAAGTGATTAGTGATGCGTTAAAGACTATTCATAATATCGATTTACCGTTGATTGGAAAGCCGTTTACAATTGTACCAAACGGCTTTAATATTCCTCAGATTCCAAAGCTCGCACAAGGTGGATACGTTAAACCTAATCAGCCGCAGTTGGCTATGATTGGTGATAACAGACATCAGGGGGAAGTTGTGGCTCCTGAAGATAAAATGATTGATATGATTGATACTGCGCTTAAGATGCAAAAGAGTAAAGGAAATACCGAAGGTATGGATACTTTGATCATGCTGATTAGAGAACTTATTGAATTAGTTAAAAATATGGTATTAAAAGTAGATATTGATATTAAAAAATTATCTGTTTTACTTGAGAATGCAAAAAAAGAACGCCAGATGATTGGAGGGTAAAAGATGGCATATAAACCTCTGCTTTATTTAAATGATATGGAGATAAAGAATATAGTTGAATTTGATGATCTAGCCTCTACTCAGGATGGTGAGAATTCTGGGCGAACACCAACGTTGCTAATGAATCGCGACATTCTAGGCAGAATCATGAGCATTACGGTTAAACTGGGGATAACTGATAAGGCAACAGGGCGATCTATTCTTAATATTCTAAAGCAGCCAAATATAAATGTAAGATTTCTTGATAGTGAAAGTGATTCCTATAAGACTGTTGACTGCTATTGTGTTGATCCTAAGAAAACACTATTAACAGGAATGATGGACTATTACGAAACGATGGAATTTGTACTAAATTCGAATGCGAGGTATGACTGATGTATAGTGTAAGCAGTGATTTTAACAAAGCTGTATTAAATAATGCCCGTAGAATTGAGGCACATATTGTATTTAAAGAAAAATCTTACGATATTCAAAAATGTACTGTAGATAATAATATCTACAGTACTGACAATGATGCTTTCATTGGGACGTTTATCGCAAAAAGTGGAACTATAAAAATAAATAAACAGGACTTGTTACAGTTGGAAAACGAGTCCTTTAATTTGTTTTTTGGTATACAGCTTGCCGATGGAACGATTGAAAATGTACCAGTGGGGACTATGAACGTTTATGAAAAGACTTCAGACACTGAATTCAAATTCATGGATAATAAAATGTTCTTTAACAGGAAATTTGATACTGAGACATTAACATACCCATCAACACCATTAAAAGCAGCGCTGGAGGCCTGTAGACAGTCAGGAGTAGAATTAGCTACTCTTGATTTTCTAAACAAGGATATAAACATACCGAGTGAGGTGTTTTTTGGATATGATGCAACATGCGGCGATGTAATCACTGCGGTTGCACAGGCAAGTTGTACATTTGCTACAATTAATCGTGAAAATAAATTGGAGTTTAGATGGTTTAGAAATGTTGATTTTACTATTCCTTTAGATAACCAGTATAAATATCCAACTATTGAAACAGCATATGGTCCAATTAATTCTTTGGTTCTTGCTAGAGAACCTCAAAACGATAATGTCTATATTCAGGACGACGAAAGTATTAAGTCAAACGGATTGACTGAATTAAAATTTTCGGATAATCCATTTTTAGATATTGATCGTTATACATCTAGAAATGCCATATGGAATAGAGTTAATGGATTTAAATATATTCCATTTATTGCCAGTGTTCCTGGGCAGTTTCATTTAGATATTGGTGATGTTATTAAACTTCAAATTGAGGATGGAGCATACATAAATGCTTATATGATGAATCATTCTATGTCTTATGCTGGTGGGATTAAAAGTGAATTCTCTACACCGGCATTAACAAAGAGTCAAATCAATTACAATGTTGCAAGTACTCTGGAAAGCAAGATACTGCGAACTGAATTGACGGTTGATAAGATTAAGGGTGAGATAAATTCGCGGATTCAAGAAATAACTAATAAGATTGAAAATATCGATACTTCTTTATATAGAGCTAATTTAAACGCATCAGCAACTGTTTTAAATGAACGAAACACATCAATCACATTAACATGTCAGGTGCTTAATGGAACTACTGATATTACTGCTGATCAAGCCGACATACAGTTTCAATGGTATAGAAATGATGAAAAATTTAAGACTGGTAAATTAGTTACATTGTCAAATGATGATATTGATGTAAGTGCAAATTTTAAATGCATCGTTACTGTAGATGGTACGGAATTAGATACTGGAAATATAACCATTACGGATAATAATGATATTGCTAACTTGGGTAATAGTTTTCTTGATGTTACCGGTTCACAGTTAGTACAGATTTTAAATACTGACGGAACTTATAGTCCTAACTGGGAAATTAACAATATTACGATTACTCCAGCAGTTTTAGATGGATTATTAAATGTGGATTTAAGTAATTGTGATATTGTCTTTAAAAAGATAATCAACAGTTCAGAAACTGGACTTACGAATGGTGAGAATGTTAGCAATGGAATATTGAATGTAAGTAAAAATATTATGACCAAGGCTAATCCGGCGGTTACATATGTCTGTTATGTATCGTATAAAAACACAAGTATTAAACTGTTTACGTCATTTAGTTTAAATGTACTGGGTAAGGACGGGGCTGACGGTAGTGATGGAAAAGATGGAGCAGTGGGACCGCAAGGTCCAACTGGGGATGATGGTGTTAGTGTGATTAGTATCACACCTTACTTTGCAGTTAATGCCAGCAGTACGACACCACCTGACAGCGGATGGATAACTGCTCAACCGGTTAGAACAAATGGGCAGTATCTATGGCGCAAAGATACGACAAAATTTAGTAATAATACTACCTCAACAACAATTCCATTCGTCATTACCGGAGATAAAGGCGATACTGGTCCACAAGGGATTCAGGGACTTCAGGGTCCACAAGGTAATCAGGGAATTCAAGGACCGGCTGGACCTAAAGGAAATGATGGTTCTAGTGGAAAGACTTCGTATTTTCACATTAAATACAGCAGTGTTGCCAGTCCGACAAGCTCTAGTCAAATGACGGAAACTCCGTCGGTTTATATTGGTACTTATGTTGATTACACTGAAACCGACAGTACAGATCCAACAAAATATACATGGGCGAGATTTCAGGGAATTCAGGGAGCTCAGGGGACACAAGGAATACCGGGAACTAATGGTGTAGATGGCAAGACTTCTTATCTCCATATAAAATATTCTAATGATGGCGGGAAGTCGTTTACTGCAAACAGTGGAGAGACAGCAGGTGATTATATTGGACAGTGTGTAGACTTTAATTCTAATGATCCTACAAATGTTGACAGTTATACATGGTCTAAAATCAAAGGTGAACAAGGACCTCAGGGAATTAAGGGGGTTGCTGGAGCGGATGGAGTAAGTTCTTATTTCCATATAAGATACTCTCAAAATGCTAATGGTAACCCGATGACTGACAGTGCTGAGAATGCTGTTTATATTGGTACATGCTCAACAACATCAAATACAGCTCCGAGCTCATATGTTTCATATAAATGGAGCAAGATCAAAGGAGATACTGGAAGCAAAGGAGAACAAGGCATTCAGGGACCGAAGGGAAGCGATGGACAAACTTCGTATCTACATATTAAGTACAGTGATGACGGAAAAACTTTTACCTCAAATAATGGAGAAACACCAGGTAAATATATTGGAACATATGTGGATTTTTCTGAAGCTGACAGTGCAGTTTTTAATAAATACTCATGGGTTAAAATAGAAGGTCCACAGGGCGTACAGGGACCTAAAGGAGCAGATGGGAAGCAGTATTATACATGGCTTAAATATGCGGATACACCTACAAGTGGTATGAGTGACAGCCCAACTGGAAAAGCATATATTGGTTTAGCGTATAATAAGACCACTGCAACAGAAAGCAGTAATTATTCAGATTATACATGGTCTTTAATCAAAGGTGAGAAAGGTGATACTGGTATTCAGGGACCAAAGGGTACAGATGGTAAAACAACCTATACATGGGTTAAGTATGCAACAAGTGCCAGTGGTGCTAATATGTCTGATGATCCATCGGGTAAAACATACATAGGTTTAGCTTACAACAAGACAACCCTTACGGAATCAACTTCAGCCAGTGATTATACATGGAGTTTGATTAAAGGTGATAAGGGTGACAAAGGTGACGATGGTACGGTTCATAGTGCTACTGCACCTAGTGATAAAACTAAGTTATGGTTTGATACAACTGATAATCTTCTAAAATACTGGAACGGTACTACATGGGAAGTGACTAATGATTTTGCTGGTGATATCAATGATATGAAGCAGAATATTACCACTGAATATACTTCTGCGATCAACCAGCTTAAAGAATCGCTGACTACACTGGTTGAAAAACTACAGACTACCACTACTGACAATTCAACTTTGATAGAGCAGTTATCATCACAGATTGTTCAAAATTCTAGTTCTATATCACTGGTTACAAACAGTATTAAAAGTATTACCGACAATATAAGTGGTCTGGCCACGAAGGAAGAAATTTCACAGTGGGCTAGATTTCAGGATGGTGTATTAGAACTAGGTGCAAGCAATAGTCCCTTTGCTGTTAAATTATCTAATACGGAATTAGGATTCTATCAAAATGGAAGCAGAATAGCATATCTGTCAAACCAACAGCTTAACATTGAATATGCCATTGTAATGACAAAATTAAATATCGGAACGTTCAGCTGGAATTATGATGCTACTGATGGTCTGACATTAACTTAGGAGGTGTGTGAATGGCAACTTTTGGAACAAGTAATAAATATATCGTATATTCCTTGAATTCACAAGAATTACAAATCGATATAGACAATAACCGCTCATTAGTCCGTGTATGGGTTGATGTGTGGCGTACTAATACAGGTTATACTACTTATGGTAGCGGTACGGTATATTGCGGAATCAACGGTACGGTATATACAGCTGGAATCACAAGCTCGCAAAAAATAACTTCCTCAGCTATTCGTTTAGGTACATGGGATGTTTGGATTCCACATGATGGTGATGGGTCAAAGACAATCTGGGTAAGCGCACGAATAGATCACAGCCAATTCACAGCATCAGATCAGGGCTATAATCATACTTTATCTACTATTCCTAGAGCAAGTGATGCAAGTATTAGCTATAGCGGATATATTGGTGATAATCTGACTGTTAATATAAGCAGAAAATCAAGTTCATTTACTCATTCTGTATATCATGATTTTGTGGCCGGAACATGGACACAAGTGGCGACTAATGTAGGAACAAGCTACACTTTTCAAACTCCTTTGGAATGGCTGAATAGAATCCCAAATTCAGCAGGGAGTGCTGGACGTATTCTTGTTAGGACGTGGAACGGTGGATCTATTGTAGGTGATAAAATATATAATTTTAATGCAAATGCAAAGAACACTGTGGTACCGACTTTTACAAGTGTAACAGCAAGTGCAGTAAATCCATTTGGGTCACTCTATCTGCAAGGAAAATCAAGTATTAAATTAACAATTAACGGGGCATCAGGAGTATATGGAAGTACTATTAAAACTTACAGTTATAGTGGTGGAGATTACAGTTATAGTGGTGATAAAAATACATATACCACCGGTGTGGTTGATAAAAGCGGTGATATAACATTCACTGCAACGATTACTGACAGTCGAGGAAGAACAGCAAGTAAAACGGTTAAAGTCACGGTTACTGCCTATACATTGCCGACATTAACGTTTGAAACATACAGATGCGACAGTTCGGGAACTAAAGATATAATCAAGGGTACTTACATTTATGTTAAGCCTACATTTACTTATTGTATTATAACAGGGAATGCAATAAAAACTAAAAGTATAAAAATCAACAATACAAGTAAATCAACTGCGTTTAACAGTGGACAAGGATATGTATTTGGGACATATCCGCTACGCTCAACACACGAGGTAGAAGTATCAATAACAGACAATGTAGGAAATACAGTTTCAGTAACACATGAAATAGGTATTGGTAAAGTTATATTCAATGCTCCGCCACACAAAAACGGTGTCGGTTGGGGGCGTTATTGTGATAAAGAAGAAGAATTTCAAATTGGTTATGATTTGAATGTATTTGGAAGATTTTTAATCGACGATGTAGAACAGCCCGTCTTTGAACTGGTTGAAACTGTTGATTTAGAAATATAGGAGGAATGAAAAAAATGTTGATAAAATCAATTAAATCTCGAAAATTCGGGGGGGGGGTACTTTTAGAAATTTATTTAAAAATTCTTCTAATTGTATCTTATACCCTAAGAAAAATGGAGGTGCGGTCTACTAGCGAAAGGTCGCACTTGGTGTGTTTATGAGTATAGATTTATTCAAAATGTTCAATGATGGACAAAGGATACGCAGACAAGACATATTACGTAGATTCAGTACTAGTGAGCAATTTACTGGAGATTATTGGGTAGATGGTAAAAAGATTTATCAGAGAACTTGGGCTATAGGTACACAAAGTGGTAATTCAACAGCTACTATTTCCTTGAGTAGTGCAAACATAGATCAAATTTGGTTTGATATGGGCAACAGTTATTACATTGAATCCGGAGGAGCTTCAGATACTGGTAATAGATGGCCAATTAATGGTAACTTTGGTGACCTAAATGCTAGTGGCTTTACGATCAATGGTCGAGGACCTTGGTATACACCTAGCAATAAACAACTTTACTGGTACGTCCCAAAATCAGGGTGTAAAAATGCGTATATTACTTTTAGATACACCAAAACGTAGATATTATGAATGGCAGTACAATTGTTTGATTTAATAACCGGATTGAGACTAAGAAAAAAGAATATTCACTTTCAGTATTCAACTAAGGAACAATTCACTGGGGAATATTGGCTTGATGGCAAAAAGATTTATCAAAAATCTTACAATTTAGGGACTATTAATGCTTTTAGAAAAATAGAAAATATCGCTAATTTTGATAGAAATATAAGATATGAATTTTCAATGAGAGCTAACGATAAAATAAGCGGTGTAAATGGTATAGTAAACACTGACTTATTTGTCACTACAGGTGGAGATGTTTACATCAACACTAATGGAAACACTAGATACGATGTAGTATTGACATTATGGTACACGAAAAATTAGAAGAACAAATTTCTAAAAGTCATAACTTATATGGCAAGAACAAGTAAAAATATAGAATTTATAAAAGATAAAGTTGGAAAGTTGTTTATTAAAGCAAATTCAATCGTAACAAATGATAATGTTTCTATAGAAGATAAAATTAAAGTTAGAGAAATTATAGTTTCTGGGAATACGGGCGGTGGTGCAGCTTTTGCGACAGAAATAGATGCTACAAAATACGTGGTACTATGCTGTTATCCTACAAATGATATAACATACAGTGTTACTCCATTTGTTATGAACAACAGATATTATTTTAGTGTTTCCATAGCAACTTTTATTGTAAATGATAAATATGGAATGTTGGGTGTTTTTAATACTAATGTTGAGATTAAAGTATTTTATATCAATAAATAATGAAGATGAGGTATGAATTATGATTAAAACACATGAATTAGATGTTACAGCAAGTAAATTCAGCCAATTACTTGAAACAAATTATATGATTTTAAAACAATCAAGTTATGAGCAGAACGATTATATTTTATTTAGAGAAATCGAAACTGTCGAAGAAGAAGTCGATTATACTTCGAAATCACAGTTAACACAGATTAAATCATTAATTATAGATGAAGGTATCAAGGAAGGCTATGTATTAGCTGTACTTAATAAAATTTAAACTGAAGGTGAGGAAAATGAAAAAAATGAATGAATTATTTAATAACTTAGCAACTGCTAAGAATTTTTTATGTACTGCAATTGGCGCAACTGGTGCAGCCTTGTTTGGTGCATTAGGCGGATATACACCAACTCTATCTTTTTTGATTGGTGCAATGGTTGCTGATTATATTATTGGTATTGTTGTTGCAGTTTTAAAACTAAGTAAAAAAACGGAAACAGGAGGATTGAATTCGAGTGTAGGTTTTATAGGTCTTGTGAAAAAGGGTGGTATCTTGGTTATGGTGTGGATCGGATACCAGGTGGATGTAACTTTTAATTTGAATATTGCACGGCATATGATTATTTTAGGTTTTCTAGCCAACGAAGTTATTAGCGTAATTGAAAACTTAGGACTACTTGGCGTAGTTAAAAATGATGCGGTAATTAAGGTAATTGATATTTTGAAAAAACAAACAAATATAACTGATACAGATAAAGAAAGTGAGGATAAATAACATGAACATTATTGAAAAGACATATAAATGGGTCAGTGGCTTAAGCAAAAGAAAAAGCACTAAAAGAATTATCTTACATCATGCTGAATCAAAGTCATGTACCGCTGATGATATTCACAAGTGGCACCTAGCTAACGGTTGGGCCGGCATCGGCTATCATTTCTTTGTTAGAAAAGATGGATCTATCTATCGTGGACGCCCCGAAGATACTTTAGGCAGCCATGCAAAGGGTGCAAATAGCGATAGTATTGGGATTTGTGCTGAAGGGAGTTACATGAAAGAAACAATGCCAGAAGCCCAAAAACAAGCTATTAAAGAGTTAGTTGCCCATCTAAAAAATAAATATGGTATTACAAAAGTACAAAGGCATAAAGATGTAACATCTACTGATTGTCCAGGTAACAACTATCCATTTGATGAAATTGTGAATGGATCAACATCGACATCAACTCCACAACTAACCCCTCAACTAGGAAGCAGCTATGATAACTGGGTAGCAAGATTACAGGAAGAACTAAATAGTCAATTTAAAGCTGGTTTAGTTGTAGATGGTATTAGCGGACCTAAAACTTTAGCCGCCTGCCCACAGGTTAAAAAAGGTGCAAAAGGAAATGTTACACGCTTAATTCAAGAACGATTAAATAGTGTTGGCTTTAGTCTAGGGGTAGATGGTATTTTTGGAACTGCAACTTATAACGCTGTAAAAGTTTTCCAACGTAACCGTGGATTAAGCCAAAATGGTATTGTTGGTAAAAATACATGGAACTGGCTTTTAAAAGGAACTAAGATGTAATTATGTTTAGCAAAGAATTACAAGATGGTGTATTCTATGAATAAAGTTTATCTAAAACACGGTGCTGAAGATATTCAAGGGAATCGCCTAAATATACGGTTGGAATATATCCTAGTTGCAATGGGCCAAACTCACAGTGTTATAAGCAACGGGTACCATGATATACACGTAAACAATAAATATATAAAAAGAAAACCTAGGTCGTAGTGATCTAGGTTTTTTGTATAATGATTCAACAAAAATGTTGACAAATTAATCAAGATAGTGTATTCTAAGAGTAGAGATATGAAATATAATGTATTAATTTAATTATAGGGAAGAAAGATGGAGGAGATAACATGTTAACCGAATTTGGAAAGGTACTTAGAAAAATAAGAATCGATCATAACGAAATTTTAAAAAATATGGCTGATAAACTTGATGTTACAGTTTCATATTTATCTGCGATCGAAAACGGAAAAAGAGAAGTGCCAAACGGTTGGGTTGAAAGAATTGCACAATTTTATGATTTGTCTGAAAATGATATTAACATTATGTATGAAGCGCTGTACAACAGCAAGAAGAAAGTTAGTATAGATTTAGAAAACCTAAATGGTAGCAAGAGGCAAGCCGCAATTGCTTTTGCTAGAGAATTTAATGATCTTTCTGAGGAAGATGTTAGAGATATTTTAAAAATGCTAAAAAAAATGAAGGAGGTATAAATAAGAGATGACAGATTTTTGTGAAGCAATACCATTATCAAATGCTACAATTCAATCGATGGTTAGGAGGTTAAAGAAAAAACTTGGTATTAAACGAGATGAATACGTAAATGTGCTAGAGATACTTGAAAATAAATTGCCCGATATGTATCCAAACTTTTGTTTAGAAATAATTCCAAAAGAAAAAATGCCTAATAAACATGGACTCACTATTCCTGAGACTAATGAAATTAAGATTAGGGAGGATGTTTATGAAGGTGCATTTAATGGCAATGGTAGGGATAGATTGACTATCATGCATGAAATTTTTCATTTTATTTTTCATAGAGGCAACAATATTATAAGACATTATGGATTTGCTAGGATGGAAAAAAAGCTACCTGCATATAGAAATCCCGAATGGCAAGCTAATGCATTCGCTGGCGCATTTTTAATGGATGAGGAAACTATAAAAAATCTTACTATTAGTGAGATTATGGATAAATATGGAGTGACATATAGTGCCGCCGTTACACAAAAATCAAAAATACATTAAGAAAATTGGTATAATGACTATTAATAATAGTTTTTATATAAATAAAAAACCAAACAAATTAATGTTTGGCCTGCCAATATTAAAAAAATATGTGGCTGAATACTTATTCTGACAAATACAGTATAGCATAATTTTTCAAATATTCAAGCAGGAACTTGACGAAAGGAGTTTCTGAGATGGATAAATCAAAAAAAGGTTATATCTTTGTAAAACACTATACTCGAAATGGTGTTACTTACTACGCAAAGGACTATGGGAAAAAAGCATTTCGTATTCCTGTAAGTTCTTTGAAAAAGGGAAGATAGAATAAAAAAAGATATTGTTTAGCCCAATATCTTTTTTTGTTTGAAATATCAAACACAACTTCTAGGCGCGGTTATGATTTTTATGAAATACATTGCTTCAACTGTTCTTGTAGCTCAGTTTATATTGGTCTACATAATAGGACATAATTTTTTTCGTAGGGGGAGGGGAATTATGTTCTTTTTGGTTTTGAAAAACGTCCTAAAATGTACTAAATAAGTAACAAATAAGTAACAAATCGCCTGAAACCCGCATTCTAGCGTGTGTTTTTTTTCAAGACTTGAAATTTTTTCATGGTTTATTAAAAATAATGAGCTTTACGATTAGTCCGTTAATCGGTTAAATGACTAGTATTTATTAGGATTTGTATTATTTTTATAGATTTTGTAAATATCATTAGAACTTAGATAATATAAAGATTATTTAAAATAAAAAAATATTTTTATGATATAATAGCTTGTGGAGGAGAGGATAATGCAACAATTAAAGAAATTTATTTGTTTATTACTATTTCTTTTTATAATGACAGCCTGTCAAGAAAAAATAGCATATGATAAGGAATGGGCGGCAAATTTTGCACAGCAGCAAGTTAAGGCTATGGATGGATATCGTCTGGAGGGAGTATATTTTTATCAAGGAAATCATATTAGGGTAAATGATCAAAAGGTTGGTAAGGCAGTTGTCGTGAAAGCAGTAGTTAGATACTATGATGTTTTTAAGGATCCAAACAAATATGAGCTTGTTTCTGTTTTTGATGAATCAAACATTGATTTAGCAGGACAAGGATATATTTACGGTGAAGATGGAGATAGGTTATTAGGGGTCGATCAAATAGATGTTTATGATTCCAATCAACCAATTAAGTATCTTCGGGCTATGGATGATAAAGACATTAGTGAAGTTAATCGAAAATTAAATACTGTGCAAATAAAATAAAAAAGCATCTTTAAATTGTTCCCTATAGAGTAAACACGATAAATGTGTTTTCTATAGGGTCAGTTTAGTATGATGCTTTTAGTTTACCAATTTTTTATAATGCCTTTTACTAAAGTAACTAGGTCTTTTTCTGCTTTATTAGCCGCTTCTACAACTTCTTGGTGATTTAATTCTTGGTTTGAAAGTCCTGCGGCTTTATTAGTGATCAACGAAATTCCCAGAGTTTTCATATCACAGTGACGAGCAACAATGGCTTCTGGTACAGTGGACATTCCCACTGCATCAGCACCTAAGGCTCTATATGCTAATATTTCTGCTGGTGTTTCATACATTGGGCCTTTAAAAAAAGCATAGACACCATCTTTTAAACTAATATTATTGTCATCGGCAACTTGATGAGCAAGTTTTCCTAATTTTCGATTATAGACTTCACTCATATCTTTAAAACGAGGGCCGAATTCATCGAGATTAGGACCACGTAGTGGGCTTGGGGCAAATAAACCAATATGATCTTTAATCAGCATAATTTGTCCAGGATTTAAATCTTCACGGATTCCTCCGCAAGCATTAGTTAAAATTAAATTATCAATTCCCAGTCTTTTAAATACACGAATTGGCAGTGTAACAATATCCATGTCATTGCCTTCATAATAATGAAAACGTCCTTTCATGGCAATTACTGTTTTATTTTCTAATGTACCGATAATTAACTTGCCGGCATGTCCAATGAGATTAGAAATCGGGAAATGGGGGATATCGCGATAATCTAATTCGATAGGATTTTCAATTTCATCTGCAAGTGGGCCTAGACCTGAACCGAGAATGATTGCTAAATCAATTTTTCCATGATATTGGGTCTTAATATAGTTTGTTGCTTCATTGATTTTAATGTACATATGTCATACCTCCTAGACTCAATTATAGCATAAACTTTTAAGATGTATTATAATGAAAATAGAAAAAGTGGTGAGAACGTGGAACGAAAATTAAAGACTCGACATTTATATCGACATTTCAAAGGCAAACTATATTATGTTATGAATATTGGGTTAGATAGTGAAACATTGGAGGAAGTTGTTATTTATCAAGCTATGTATGATGATAAAAAACATTTATTCGTCCTTTAGAAATGTTTTTATCAAAAGTTGATATAAAGAAGTACCCAAATGTAGAATAAACATATCGTTTTGAGGAATACGAGGAGGAAGACTGATGAATCAAGCGGCATATCGATTAGAACAGACGAAATTAACAGATAGTAAGGTTTTTCGTGATGCAGTACATAATTATATTCATGTAGATCAACCATTGATATTAGATTTAATCAATAGTCATGAAATGCAGCGACTTCGGAGAATCAAGCAATTAGGCGGGACGCATCAGGTCTATCAAAGTGCGGAACATTCGCGTTTTTGTCATTCTTTAGGGGTTTACTTTATTGCTCGAAAAATGATTTTTAATAGTGCAATCGGAGCCTATTTAAATGATTATGATAAGTTAACAGTAATGTGTGCAGCTTTACTCCATGATATTGGTCATGGTCCATTTTCGCATTGTTTTGAAGATGCCTTTGATTTAAACCACGAAGCATATACAATTAAAATTATTAACGGAAAGACTGAAGTACATGATCTTTTAGAAAAATTTGATCATGGTTTTTCACATAGAGTAAGTAGTGTTATTGAAAAAACACATCCTAATAAAATTTTAGTACAGATGGTTTCGAGTCAACTTGATGCTGATCGGATGGATTATTTACTTAGAGATTCTTATTTTAGTGGTACTACTTATGGGCAATTCGATTTATCCCGAATTTTACGAGTGATGGCTGTTTGTGATGGAAAGATCGTTTTTAAGAATTCTGGTGTACAAGCAATCGAGAATTATATTTTAGCCAGATATCATATGTATTGGCAAGTTTATTATCACCCCACAGCCCGGAGTTATGAACAGGTATTAATTAGTATTTTTAGGAGAATGAAAGATCTTTATGCAGCTGGTTATGATTTTGGAGATATTCGTTATTTAAAGCCGTTTCTTGATGGACATGTCGATGAAAATGATTATACTAAATTAGATGAGGGGATCGTTTTTTATTATTTTACAGTCTTAAAAGAAGGCAATGACGAGATTTTGAAAGATTTATGTACACGCTTTTTAGATCGACGATTGTTTATTTATCATGATCTGCTCGATCAACATGAAAAACAATTAGCTGAATCATTTTATGAAAAAAAAGGCTATGATCCTCGTTATTATGTTGTAAGTGATGATCAAAGCCAAGTTCCCTATCGTTATTATGGAAATACTGAAGAACTCAGTGAAATTGAAATATTAATTGATGAAGAACTCCGGTTTTTACCAGAAGTATCAGAAATTGTTGGGGCAATTGTAAATTCTAAGAAAAATAAAAATGATCATAAGATTTTCTATCCCGAAGTGTAAACTTCGGGATTAGTCTTTTTTAAACCAATAGACTGTACCATTTTCATCAAAATCACCGGTTAGTGGATTGATTGCAATCTGCTGTAGGTCTTCGGTTGGCTGATACCATGTAACATCTTTGTTTTCATTGGTATAGTTTAAAACATCGATAACGGTTTTTTTAGCAACAGTTTTGTCATCAGCTGTTTCCATTTTACGATTGTCATCGTAGCCGACCCAGCTGGCAACCAGGACTTGTGGATTATAAGCTACAGCCAGGTTATCAACATCGGTACTACCAGTTTTACAGGCGTTGATATTATCAAGTTGATAAGAAGCCATTGTTGCTTGAAGATAGGTACTAAATGTACTATTAAATGTAGATGTTAATAGCTGTGATAATTCTAAACAACTATCTTGCTCCAGCAATTGTTTATCTTCTTGTTCGTGCTGGTAAAGGACTTTACCAGCATCATTAGTAATTTTTTCAATTGTATAGAGATGATTGTATTTTCCTTCACTAGCGAGACAATTATACATATCGGCAAGATTATATATGTTTGTATTTAAAGTCCCAAGTGCCAGTGAGGCATTTGCTTTGACGTCCTTGATTCCAAATTTTTTGATTAATGAAGCTAAGTTATCAGTTCCTAAAAATAGATGTGTTTTAACGGCGAAAATATTATCAGATACAGCAATAGCTTGAGCTAACGTAACATCTTTATATGCATATTTATCGTTAAAATTACTAGGACTGTAAGTGCTGTTATCGTCAAGTTTAAAGGTAGTAGGTTCACATAAAAATGTGGTTGCCGGAGTGAAACCGTTTTCTAGCGCCAGGTAGTATAACAAAGGTTTGATTGTACTGCCGATTTGTCGATTAGCTTGAGTGGCACGATTGAATTGTGAGCTGGCATAGTCTTTACCGCCGATAATAGCAAGGATTTTACTGGTATATGGTTCAACAACGATACTCGAGGTTTCGACTTTACTATCCTTAGTATATTCACTAGCACTTTTTTCCACTACTTTTTGGTAATCTTGATTAAAACTTGTATACACATTTAAACCTTGATTCAAATATGTATTGTTGTAGTAACCAAGTTCTTCGAGTTCATCAATAACGGTATCTTTATAGTAATTATTAGCCATATTATCATCTACTTTATGCGTTTCAGCAAGATTAAGATCACTATCAAGAACCTGCTGTTTTTGAGTTACGGTAATTTCCTTACAGTCGATTAGAGCGTTTAAAACGATTGATTGTCGTTTTCGAGCTGCTTTAGCATCATTTAAGGGTGAGTAATAGGTTGGGCCATTAACTACTCCAGCCAACATACTGCTTTCATTTAAATCTAGTTCTTTAGCACTTTTACCATAAAAATATTGTGCAGCATTTTCAATACCATAAATTCCATGACCAAAATAAACGTTATTAATATATCCCTCGAGAATTTCATCTTTTGATAAACGTGTTTCTAACTGCATTGTCAAAAAAGCTTCTTTAATTTTTCGTGACCAGGATTTTTCGTTAGTTAAGTACAATAAGCGTGCATATTGCTGAGTTATCGTACTCGCTCCTTGAGATTTTTTTTGATTTGTGAAGTTTACTTTGAGGGCTCTCATGATTCCAATTGGATCAAAACCCCGATGGTCATAAAAGCGTTGATCTTCAATAGCTACAATACTTTCTTTAAAATAATTACTAACATTATTTAAAGTTACATAATGACCGGTATAGTCGTTGATCGACTGATAATAAATTTCTTGATTATCATCGTATAATTTTAAATAACGATTCTTGTTTAGATCCGGTTCCCCCATGCAATATGCAATAACATATAGTGATAGAAGTATGCCGGCTAAACTTGCTAAAATAGTTACAAATATTTTTACTAATTTTTTCATCATATCACCAAAAGTATTCTTGACGGATTTGTGTTATAATATGCACGGTGATAGAATGAAAAAAATAATTAAAGTAAATTATCGAAGTATTTTTAAATATGAAGAACATCAAGAAACTGTTAAATATGATGGTTCTGGTCATCTGGAGATAGGTGATGATAAAATTGTAGTCAGTTATCAAGATGAAAATAAAATAAAAATTGAATTAAGTGAAAATGAAGTTAAACTTCATAATGGGGCTAGTGTTTTGCATTTAGTAAGAGATCGTGATATTTTAAATCAATATGAAACTCCATATGGAGCAATTGCTTTAAAAACTAGATTAATTAGTTATGATAACGGGGATAATGTGAAAATAAAGTATGAATTATATGATGGAACTAATTTGATTAGTCAAGTATATGTCATGCTCAATTATTTAATATTGGAGAACTAAGATGAAAATACTAAAGTTTTTATCAAACCGGATCGTTGTATCGATTATTTTAATATGTGTTCAGATATTATGGCTAGCTTTATTTATGCGCTATATTTTTACTGATGCGACCTTATTAAAAGGAGTTTTTATTTTTTTAAGTGTGATCGTAACTTTATATATTATCAACAATGACGATGATGACCCCAGTTATAAGATTATTTGGTTAATTCCCATCTTATCTTTTCCGGTTTTTGGTGGTTTGTTGTATGTTGTTTTTGGTAATAAAAAGCCAGCTAAAAAGCTTCAAGAAGCCTTTGCTAATCAAGAAGAAGCTATTAGACCATTTATTTATCCAAATAAGATGGTTGAACAAATTGAGGATTTGATTGCAAAAGGACAAGCTAATTATTTAGTTCAAGAAAATTTTCCTATTTATAATAATAGTGAGATTAAATATTACCCTTTAGGTGATGATACATATCCAGATTTGTTGAAAGAATTAGCTAAAGCAAAACATTTTATTTTTATGGAATATTTTATTGTTGAAGAAGGTGAGATGTTTAATACAGTCTTAACGATATTAAAGCAAAAAGTTAAAGAGGGTGTGGAAGTACGATTTATGTATGATGATATGGGCTCTTTGACAATGCTGCCATTTCGTTATTATCAAAAATTGGAAAGTTATGGAATCAAGTGTATAGCATTTAATCATTTTGTTCCATTTATTTCGGCAGTAATGAATACCCGTGATCATCGTAAAATTACGGTGATTGATGGAAATGTTGGTTTTAGTGGTGGTTTTAATCTGGCTGATGAGTATATTAATGCTAAAGTGAAATATGGACATTGGAAAGATACGGGGGTAATGATCAAGGGTGAGGCTGTATGGAATTTAACACTGATGTTCCTAACAACGTGGAATGCATCATTAAATACATTTGAAGATTATGATAAATATCATCCTCGTCATTATATATGTCCCGAAATAAGTCCAAATGGGTATATTTTACCATACGGCGATTCACCATTGGATAATAAGCCGGTGGGGAAAAACGTTTATTTAAATATGATTAATCAAGCACAAAAATATATTTATATTGATACGCCCTATTTAATCATTAATGATGAAATTAAAAATGCTTTGTGTTTAGCTGTTCGCCGGGGAGTAGATGTAAGGATCATCACACCTGGAATTCCAGACAAAAAAATGGTCTTTAAAGTAACACGCTCTTACTATGAACCACTTGTAAATGGCGGAGTACGAATTTACGAGTATACTCCTGGGTTTATTCATGCTAAGAACTTTGTTTGTGATGATAAAATTGCTACTGTTGGAACAATTAATTTGGATTATCGCAGTCTTTATCTGCACTTTGAATGTGGAGTCTATATGTATGATGTTCCAGCAATTAAAGATATTAAAGAGGACTTCTTGAAAACGATCGCTGTGAGTAAGGAAATGACCCCTGAAGATGTCGTTAAAGGGCGCTTTAGAGGGTGGCTAGAAGCAATCTTAAGATTATTTGCACCATTGTTATAAAAACATTGACTTCATGAGGGTTTAATGGTAATTTAATTAAGATATAGTGATTAGAAGATAGGAGGGCAATGATGGCAATTAATAAAATTGAAGCGACTTTAAAAGGGGCGCTTAAACAAGCAATAATAGCGTGTGGATTTGTTGAAGAATATGATCAAGAAAGTATTACAATTGAAATTCCTAAAGATAAATCACATGGGGATTATTCAACTAATCTAGCAATGCAGCTAACAAAATTATTAAAGAGAAATCCTCGCCAAATTGCTGAGGCAATTATTGAGGCTTTAGATAAAGAAAATGCCAATATTGAAAAAGTAGAGATTGCGGGACCGGGATTTATTAACCTATTCTTGGCAAAAGATGCAATGACATCAATCATTAAAGAAGTTTTAGAAGAAAAAGAAGCATATGGTACCACAACATATGGTCAAGGAACTAAATATAATGTTGAATTTGTTTCAGCTAATCCAACTGGCGATTTACATCTAGGACATGCTAAAGGGGCAGCAGTGGGTGATAGTATCTGCCGAATTATGAGTGCTGCTGGCTATGATGTGACTCGTGAATATTATATTAATGATGCAGGGAATCAAATTCATAATTTAGCGTTATCTCTATACGCTCGTTATAAACAAGCATTTGGACAAGATGTTACAATGCCTGAAGATGGTTATCATGGTAAAGATATTATTGATATTGCAACAAAGATCAAAGAGATCGATGGTGATAAATATCTTGAAATGGATGAAGGTAAAGCAATTGTTTTCTTTAGAAATAAAGGAACAGAATATGAATTACAAAAGATTAAAGATATTTTAAATGAATTTAGAGTGTCGTTTGATGTTTGGTTTTCTGAAACATCATTATATGAAAATGATCGGGTCGTACCAACAATTGAAAAATTAAAAGCTGCTGGTTATACATATGAAGAAGAAGGGGCTTTATGGTTCAAATCAACTGAATTTGGTGATGATAAAGACCGGGTCTTAATTAAAAGTGATGGATCGTATACATATTTGACGCCTGATATTGCTTATCATCTAAATAAATTAGATCGTGGATACGAATATTTAGTTGATTTATTAGGGGCTGATCATCATGGTTATATTAATCGAATGAAAGCAGCTATTCAAGCTTTAGGTTATAATGCTGACCAGTTAAATATTGATATTATTCAAATGGTTAGAATGATGAATAATGGTGAACCAGTAAAAATGTCAAAACGAACTGGAAATGCTGTTACTATTAAAGACTTAATCGAAGAAATTGGTGTTGATGCTACACGTTATTTCTTTGTTTCTAAAGCTGCTAATACACCATTTGATTTTGATATTGGACTTGCTAAATCAAAGTCTAATGAAAATCCAGTTTATTATGCTCAATACGCTCATGCTAGAATGTGTTCGATTAAAGCACAGGCTGCTAAAGCAAACATTGATTATAGTGATAAGTATGATTTATTAGTTAATCCTAAAGAAATTGAATTAGTAAAGCATATTAATGAGTTTAGAAACGTAATTATTGATAGTGCGATCAATCGTACGCCTCACAAAATTACAAATTATGTTCAAAGACTTGCACAATTATTCCATAGTTTTTATAATGAATGTTATGTAATCGATGAAGATAATCTTGAATTAAGTGGACAAAGATTAGCTTTAGTTGAAGCTACAAGAATTACAATGGCTAATGCTTTAAATTTAATCGGTGTTAGTGCCCCAGAAAAGATGTAGGAGGATAATCAAGAATGGATAGTATGGATAAATATTATAATATGTCTATGGTTGATGTAGCATATGAATTAATGTCTAAAAAGAAATCAGCAGTTAATTTTTTCAAATTATGGGAAGAAGTATGTCAAATGAAGAAATTTGATGACGAACAAAAAGAAGATAAAGAATCTTTGTTTTATACTAATATTACCTTAGACGGACGTTTTATCACGGTTGGTGAAAATGCCTGGGATTTAAGAAGTCGTCATAAATTTAGTGATGTTCATATTGATATGAATGATATTTATGCTGATGAAGAAGAAACAGAAGAATTAGAAGAGGATGTCGATTCTACGATTGAAGATGATTATAATTAAGCAAAACGAAAGTTTTGCTTTTTGTTTAGAATTTTTTAAGAATTATTGTTAGTTTAGTTTTAGGATAGTCTTTTATTATTTAAGTATAGAAAGGCGGAACGACTTATGCTTAAATCAATAAAAAAGACAAATTTGCTCATGATGTCATCAATTATTTTGTTCATGGCATTTATTACAATATATTTATTTAGAAACTGCGATTTTAATGATGTTATTTATGAGATTGAAACACTGCCATATTTTACTAAAGTTTCAGCAATGATTGCTTTAATTGCTCTGCAGATCTTTTTAGCATTTTTACCTGGAGAACCTTTGGAGCTGGCTAGTGGATATATTTTTGGTTCATTTCAAGGAACAATTGTTTGTTTGATCGGGTCAATGATTGGAACGATTATTGTTTACTATTTAGCACGAATCTTTCAACACTCAATCATTGATAAAATGTTTGATCAAAGTAAAGTTGCAGAAGTGAAAAAATTATTTTCTTCTAAAAAAAGTAAGTTTTGGCTATTTATTATTTTTTTGATTCCTGGAAGTCCTAAAGATATTATGACTTATTTAGTTAGCTTAACAGATATTGATATAAAACAATGGCTATTGCTTACAACGATTGGAAGAATTCCAAGTATTGTGACATCTACATATTTAACGGGAGCATTAAGAGACGGCAATATTGTATTGGCTGTTTCAATCTTTGCGGTAACTGTTATACTAGTAATTACCGGTGCCGTTTATTATAAAAAAATAGTTAATTCTAATTAGAAAAAGGGAGAAGATTATGGAACATACAATTTTAATTGTTGAAGATGAAAAAGGAATCAGAGAAACAGTAACAGTTTTTTTGAAGAATCAAGGATATAATGTTTTACAAGCTAGTAATGGTGAAGAAGGGTTAGCATTAATCGAAGCAAATGAAATACATTTAGCAGTGGTTGATATTATGATGCCAGTTATGGATGGAATTACAATGGTACTAAAACTACGAGAAAACTATGATTTTCCAGTTATTTTCTTAAGTGCAAAGTCTGAAGATATTGATAAAATAACCGGGCTTAATATTGGTGGTGATGATTATATTACTAAGCCGTTTGAGGCGATGGAATTGATAGCTCGAGTTAATTCGAATCTTCGAAGATATAATCAAATTTTAGCTTTAAAAGAAAATCGTAATCTTAATAATAATCAACAGCGCTTAGTCGTGGGTGGATTAGAGCTGGATAAGTTTACTAAAGAAGTGTTTGTTAATGATCGAGGTGTTCGTTTAACGGCTAAAGAATTTCAAATACTTGAATTATTAATGTCTTATCCGGGAAGAGTCTATTCAGCTGAGGAGATTTATGAAGCTGTTTGGAAAGAAGAAGCCATAAATACTGAGACAATTATGGTGCATGTGCGAAAATTGCGTGAGAAAATAGAAGCTAATCCTAAAAAACCAGAATATTTAAAAGTAGTTTGGGGAATAGGATATAAAATTGAAAAAGGAGTGTAAAAAATGACAAAAGCTAAAAGAATTTTTGGTGTGATTTTTGCATCAATATTACTATTAATGTCCGTTGTTGTTATATCCTTATATGATAATGTTAGAGAAAATACCCCTCGTGATGATAATTTAACGGGAATTTTAGAAGATGATCTACAGCTTTTTACTATTGCGATGGCTAAGACCCTTGATTCTAATTTTGAAGCAGTAAGCTTTGATGATAGTGTTGATGAACAGACAAGACAAATATTTTTAGATGTTTTTGACGATTATTTAAAGGGAATAACATCATTGTTTAATAATGATGGAGATTTTATTTATAAAGCTGTTAATACTAATACTAATCAAATGATTTCGCAACATAGTGAAAAAATTACAACTAATGATGATCAAAGTAAATATAGTTTCTATACTGAAGCGAGCTATGATCAAAATGGTCTAGTTTCATGTAATGGGGATTTAAGTAGTGATAAACTATCATATTTTAATATTGCTAACCTTTTAAGCTCATTTGCACATTATGATGGTGAAAATACTATATATATTGACAACTGGATGTTTGATACAAATGCAATCAAGATTAATGTTCCTAAGAATCTTCAAATTACATATATTATTCCAGAAACACCAGCCAGTCATGGATATGCTTCACAATATGTTAATTCATGGGAAAACTATAATTATTTTTCAGCTATTGCGTTATTAAGTTGTTCAGCTATATTAGTCTTATTTATCTTATTTTATCCAATTAAAATTGTAGAAGATGTTAATCCGTTTTTGTCAGTAAAGAGATGGAAAGCAGAAATAAATCTAGCTGTTTTAACGCTTATGATTACTTTTGGCGTTATGGGCTGTATGATCGTGACGGGTTATACACTTAATAATTCACTTTTAGAATTATTAAAAAGATATGACATCATGTATGTAGATTACATCGTTATAGTTATTAATTTTGTGATTTGGATACTGACGCTTTTAGTTATTTCATTAGGAATCTTCCAATTAAAGTACATTTTTGCTCGAGGATTCTGGCGTTATTTAAAAGAAGATACGTTAATTGGTAGTGGAGTACGCAGTATCAAAAATAAACTTAATCAAATTGCCGATATTGATCTATCAAAGTCGTTAAATCAAACAATCATGAAATATATTTTGATTAATACAGCAATCATTATGATCATGATTACTTTTTGGGGTTTTGGATATTTCCTAGCTATTATTTATGCATTTTTAGTATTTTTTTGGGTCAAAGATAAAGTGCTGAAGGTGCAAGATGACTATGATAAATTATTGACTGCAACAAAAGAATTAAGCAAAGGTAATTTTGATGTAGAGATAGATGGTGATTTAGGTATTTTTAATGCTTTAAATGATGAATTTAAAAATATTCGAATTGGTTTTGAAACTGCTGTTAAAGAAGAAACTAAGTCTCAGAATATGAAAAATGAATTAGTAAGTAATGTTTCTCATGACTTAAAAACACCATTGACATGTATTAAAAATTATATTGTTTTATTGCAAGATGATAATTTACCAATAGAGACAAGACATGAATATTTAGATAATTTAAATCAGTATTCTAATCGTTTAACGAATTTAATTGAAGATTTATTTGAAGTTAGTAAAGTTAATAGTGGTAATATCAAGTTAAATTTAATGGAACTTAATATTGTTGCATTAATTGAGCAGGCGCATGCTGAATGTAGTGAAATATTAGATGCGCATCAATTAACTGTTATTACTAATTATCCACATAATGATATAATCCTCAAATTAGATGGTGATAAGACGTATCGTATTTTTGAGAATCTATTCACTAATATTTCTAAATATGCTCTATTTAATAGCCGTGTATATGTTGATTTAACGGAGGAAACTGAGGATATTACTATTATTTTTAAAAATATTTCACAAGAGCAGATGAATTTTAGTCCTCAAGAAATTACAGAAAGATTTGTTCGTGGTGATAAATCGCGTCATGAAAGTGGCAGTGGTTTAGGATTAGCAATAGCTAAAAGTTTTGTTGAAGCACAGGGGGGGACTTTTAATATTGCAATCGATGGGGATCTATTTAAAGCAATAATTACTTTTAAAAAGATTGCTAAGTAGTCGTAATTGAAGCTATACTAAAGGAGTAGTCCTTTGAAAGTAGGTGGAATTAGGATGAAAATATTATTTGTTGGGAATTCGCATACGTATATGAATGATATGCCAGAAATGGTGCGAATCAATAGTAGTGAAAAGTTAGAAGTGACAATGTTGGCCCGTCCTGCAATTACCTTTCACGACCATTTAGAGTCAATGGAATTACAGTTCGCTTTAAAACAAGGATATGATTTTGTTATTTTTCAACAGGCATCACATGAGCCTTGTCCAAGTAAAGAAGCAACATTGCATGATGCTAAAGCATTGATTGAATTGGCACGTAGCTGTGGTGTTATGCCATACATTATGATTCCTTGGAGCCAACGGAATTATGATGATGATTTTAAAACAACCAAAGATATTTATCATCAAGTAATGATGGATAATTTAGTTGATGGAATACCAGTGGGTTATGTCATTAATCGTTTAAGCCATCAAAATCCCGAATTAGAATTGTTCCAAAGTGACAATCAGCATTTAACTTCATTAGGTAGTTATCTTGAAAGCATTACGATTTTAAATACAATTTTCTTTGAAACAAAGTTTCCTGGTAAACTCATTTATCCTAACCAAAGTAGTTTTGAAGAACATCAATTGGATGAAAGACTTATTGATTTTTTAACTAAAGAAGTAGTTCATACTGTAGAACGATTTAAGAGTAATTATTGTGTTTGTGGAAAGCGAGAGATTTTAGATGATTAGAAGTGTCACTAAAAATGACTATGAAGAGATTGCTAAACTGATGGTTGAAGCATTTAAAAATCCTCCTTGGAATGAGGTATGGAGTTATGAAAGATCATACCAGCGAATTGAACAGTTAGACGACGGAAAATATACAAGGTGTTTTGTGTATATGTTAGATAACAAAATAGCTGGTGTTGTTTGTGGGAAATTAATAACATATGTTAATGATCTTGATTTTATGATTGAAGATTTTTATATTGATCCTCATTGTCAAAGAAGGGGATTAGGAAAGAAAATGATGAAGGCATTAGAAGAATGTTTACCTGAAGTTGATAATTTAATTTTGTTGACAGGACGAGAATTTTACAGTGCTGATTTTTATCAGAAAAATGGTTTTAAGATTAATGATGACATGGTATTTATGGTAAAAAAATTAAAGTCTTAATAAATCTAAATTATGCCGAATTATGTTGACAATATGTGATTATCTCCTTATATTATATGTAGATTGATAAAGGGGATATAAGATGCTGAATAAGTTTAAGGGATTAAAATTAAAGTGGTATCATTTTGTAGTATTTTGGCTACCAGGTGGAATGCTATTATTAACAGGTTTATTAGCATATCAATATCGTAATTCAAAAATAGTATGATTATTTAGCTTGTACAAATTATTAAATGAAAATAGATTTTAAAGACAATAGTTTGATTTAGAAGGGAAATATGTTTCCCTTCTTTTTATATTTTAGGATAGCTGATTTTTATATATTTGGTTGATCTAGACAGTTATATATTAAAAAATGACTAACTGATAATAAAATGAACCTCCATTATTTGTGATGCGTACCCTCTTTACTGGGCAAACCAGTAAGGAGGGTTTTTATATGAAATA
>OBZI01000107.1_pt1 | contig 80421 bp, 83 predicted proteins | sample 1476911 | NCBI WGS metagenome assembly OBZI01 (sample SAMEA2580238, study PRJEB22360) | human gut metagenome | biome: human gut; feature: human-associated habitat; material: faeces | place: Denmark | collected 2008/2010 | reverse complement strand
TATAATATAAATAATAAAGGGGAAATGCTATGAAAAAATTATTATGTTTATTACTCATTTTTATGCTGTGTGGTTGTAGTATTGATAAAAGAGCAACTACTAAAACTGTTGATGTCAGTCCATATCTCTATAAAATTAGTGACAATAATAATCACTATCTTTATCTATTAGGAACCTGTCATCCTGGTCGTGATCAAATTGATAAACTTGATATAACTACCGAAAAAGCAATCAAGGATAGTCAAAGTATTGTTTTAGAATGTTCATTAGATCAAAATGAAACTGCTAAATATCAAAATTATCTTTTAGAAAACAGTTTAGGTGAACTAGATTTGATTAACTATATTCCTAAATTAAAAGAAAACTATCCTACACTAAAAAAATACCGTGTTAATGAATTTAATGCTATGGCAGTAAGTTCTTTAGTAACCTCTGATATTCTAGACGAAGTAGATGGCAATAATAGCACTTCCATTGATGCTTACCTTTTTAATCTCACCAGAAGTAAAAAGATTCCTTTTGAAGAAATGGAAGGAATTGAATTTCAGATGCAATTATTTTCACAATTATCTAAAGAATCACCTCACGCAATTTTAGAATCCTTAAAAGATCGACAACAATTAATCAAAAGTACAAAATTGATCCTTGACAGTTATTATAATCATGATCTTGATACATTAGCGACAATATACAGCTATCAAGAACTACCAGATAATGAATATCAACAAGAATATCAAAATTATCAACAATTATTAATAATTGACCGTAACCAAACTATGCAAGCTAAAATAATAGAATATTTAAATCAAAATAAAGTCGTTTTCATCGGCGTTGGTGTAGGTCATGTTGTTGGTGATTTAGGATTAATAACATCGTTAAGCGCAGCCGGTTATAAAGTAGAAAAATTAGGTTAAAAAATAAAGGTCTAGAATTTATCTAGGCCTCATTTTTTCTTTTTCTTTGGCGAACTTAAAATGTACATTCCAATAAAACAGAGAATCAAAGGCCAGTAGCCTTTTATATAGTATGCAATCGTTGATACTATTCCTTGAAAGTCTTTAGTTCGATCCATGGTTAAAATCATTCCTAAAATAATTAATACAATTCCCGCATTCTTTCTAAAGTCCATTTTAATCACCCCCATTATCATAGCAAGGGCAATCAAATGAATTTGTCGATTAGAGGATAGAACGTGCAAACCGTAATAAATTATTTAAATCTACAGGTTCTTTACCTTTTTGTGAATATACATAAATTCTATCATGATCATGATATTCAAATTTATTAGAATGAATAATACTATTAATATCCCGACGTATGTCCTCATCAATATGAATAAACAAGTTTTCAGACATTTTTCTAAGTAAAATGCATAAACTTGCTAACGCTAATTCTAAATCAAAATATGCTCTAATTAAATCTTTTTGGATAACATGTTCATCAAAGATACCTTCTTTTATTTCAACTTTTTCAATATGATTCAAAACGGCATCGACACTATTTAACTCATCTTCAAGCATATCCAAGTAACATTCTTCTTTAATTTCTCTTTTGTTCATCTACAAGCTTATCCTTTTCCTTAATCATTTGTTTCAATTCTTTTGCATATAACACAAATGACAATAACATTAATGCACTGCTAGTGATAATCATTAACTGACTAGCAAAAGTATCAGGAATGTGATACCCAATAAGAATTATTACAACAAAATAAAAATAAGCTGTTGCAATTTTCCCCCACCATGAAGCTCCTTTTATTTTTAAGCCATAATCATATAAATATAATCCAACAATTCCTAACATTCCATCTTTCAATACAATTATTATTAATAACACCCAAGCTAAGGGATATGTAAATAACAAAGTAATCGCAATTGTAAATTGTGTTAATTTATCAGCAATCGGATCAATTAATTTTCCAAAATCTGTAATCATATTATATTTTCTTGCAATATAACCATCTAAACAATCACTAATACCTGAAAGCACAAGAATAAATGCTGCAATAATATAATGATGTTGCCATTGTGCATTAAAATACACAAATAAAAATACTGGTATTAATAAAATTCTAAAATAACATAAGCAATTTGGTATATTAAATAACTTTGTTTTATCTTTCATATTCATCTTCTATCCCTCTTTTTACATAATTATAGTTAACTTATTAAATAAGTCAATGATAGAAGATTTAAAGTATCTTTTTCATTGTAACATGCGGGCACCACTCATCATAATACATATCTCCATCAGGTTTATATCCTAATTTTTCATAAAATTTCTGAGCCTGCTGTTGAGCTGACAACTCAGTTTCAAGACAGCCTAATTCTCGAGCTTTGTTCTCTAAAGCAGTGACAACCTTACTTCCTAATTTTTGCCCACGATATTCTTTGAGCGCTGCAATTCTTCCTAAGATCATTGTTGTCTTATCTTTAAAATACATTCGTCCAACCGCAATCGGCTGCTCATCCTTATAAATCACCAGATGATACGCAGTATTGTCAAGCTTATCAAACTCCTTTTCAAAGCCTTGTTCTTCAACAAATACAGCTTGGCGAATTAAAGCTGCATCTTTAAAAGATGTTTTACCATAACTAAATTTAAAATCCAACTTAGATTCTATCATCATTAATAATGTATCAACTTCTATAACTTGAGCAAATCGATTCTTCCAAATCTTTTCTTCTAAATATTGCTTTAACACTTTTCCACTTATTATATCATTGTCAAAAGTCGTTGTAGCATCTTTTGGAACAATAACTCTATATCCTAATTCAAATGCTACTTTAATACTAGTATCAATACAATATTCACTTTGCATACCAACGATAATCAGATCTTGAATTCCCTGTGATTTTAAATATGCATCTAAATTTGTATTTTTAAATGCACTATTATATTCCTTTTCAAAAATTTTATCATCTTGTCTCGGAGTAATCCGTGAATCTATTTGCCAACCATCACTATTTAAAATCAATTCCTCATCATGATGACGAACATAGACGATTTCGAGATGTTGATTATGACATACCCTGATTAGTTTTCGAATATGCTCGATCATCTTATTTTCATCTACTGGATACTGGCTCGTCAAAGCAGTTTGAACATCAATTATTAATAAACATCTTTTACGCATCATTTTCCTCCATTGTATCAACTAAAAAAGTCGTAATCGTTGAATACACAGTTTCCTTATATTTTTCATTGAGAATTTCATGGCGCATATGCTCAAATAAAATTGAAATCACATGTTGATAGCCTTGTTTTTTTAAATGAGTTACAGCATTATTAAATGCTTTTTCATTAATCAAGCAAGGATCTTCTTTGCCAGAAATAAATAAGACTGGTAGTTTTTTATTTGCTTCATAATCTATATTTTTATATGTATTTTGCATTAAACTTAATAAATTATAAAATCCATTTACACTAAATGTGAAGGTACACAGCGGATTATTATTATATTCATCAACTACTTGGCTGTTACTGCAAATCCATTCATTTGGCTTATCAAAGCCCTTATTAAAAGCACCAAAAGACATTTTCTGTAATAGTTTACTATGATACTTATCCCCCTTGACCATTGCTATCGCTTTGCATAATAGCTTTCCTAATCCGGCTAATTTATTTTTACTTGGGCTGCCACAAACTATTAATGCATTAATTTCATGATCATACTTTTGAATATAATTTCTTACAACTAAAGAACCCATTGAATGCCCAAATAAACAAACTGGTAAATTTGGATATTTTTTCTTAATATAATTAGTTAATTGGTGAACATCTTCAACGATTGCACGGGCACCTTCACCATAAAAATAACCCAAATCAGTTTCATCTAAAACACTTTTTCCGTGTCCACGATGATCATGTATGATAACAACATATCCACAGTCATTTAAATATTCAATAAAATCTAAATAACGCTCTTTATGCTCACACATACCATGAACAATCTGAAAAATTGCTTTTGGGTGTTCCGGCGCTGAAACAATTACGTCTAAAGGTAATTTATCAGATATTGAATTAATTTTTAGATACTCCATCGTTTTTCTCCTTTTCATGATTATATCATATTGATTGCTTGAATAAACTAAACAAACTCTTATTTTTATCTAAATAAACAAAAACCTGCAAATTATGCAGGTAATCATTTTTGTTCAATTGTATTTTCAGTAATAACTAACTTCCGCTTCTTTAGAATCATATTAATTACTTCACTGGCTAATGAATATAAACAAGCAGCACTAGGAACCGCAATGACCATTCCAAATACACCAAATAAATCACCGAAAACAAAAATTGATAATAAAACCCAAATTCCAGGTAAGCCAACTGAGTTTCCAACAACACGCGGATAAATGAAGTTATCTTCTAACTGTGATAAAATCTGAAAATATACCATAAACCAAATTGCCATCAAAGCATCTTTTGATAAAATTAAGACTGCACCTACAAACATTGCTGCAATTGGACCAAAAAATGGAACAAATGAAAATATTGAAATAATTGTAGCAATCAATTCAGGGTATGGAAAATTAAACAGCTTCATAGTTACATAGTACAACACCCATAAAATACAAGCTTCAACCAATTGACCACTGATAAAATTTGAAAAAACTTCATTAGTTTTATGTGCATAATCAAAAATTACACAAGTAACTTTATAACCACAAAGTGCTCCAATTGCTTTTCTTAATTGTCGTAAAAAAGTTTCCTTATTTCCAAGCAAATATAGAGAAAAAATAAATCCTGTAAATACTACTCCAAATGTAGATAAAAAATTTGTTGCATTATTCATGATTCCCCCAGCACTTCTAGTTAGGATATCTAGTGCTTGACCAACCATATCTTGCCAAGGCATATTGATTAAATCTTTAACACTAGCAATATTTTCCATTCTAAAATCAATATTGAAATAGATAAATATATCATCGATGTTATTAAATACTGATGTTAGAAAAGCAGAAGTATTACTGATCAATGAAATTAAACTGCTTATTAAATTTGGAATTACGATACTAGCAATCAAAACAATTAAACAAATAAATAGTATCAGTGTTGCAATTATTGATAAACCTCTTTTTTTTCGATATAAAAAACTAGTTTTTGTACAGTATTTTGTAATTTGTTTTTCAATCAGCTTCATAGGCTGATTGAGAATATATGCAATAATAATCCCATAAAACAAATATACCAGCGTCCCTAACAACGTGCTGATCATTCCATAAATATTACCTAAATTCATAAGTAAATATATCAAAAAAACTGTAAACGCTGAAATTATCAATCCAGGTTTAACATGACGTTTCAAATCATCATCTAAATTAAAATTACGCATCTAATCACTCCTTATTCCGCTTGATTATAACATATTTATCATACATTTTATAACCATTCGTGATATTTATTTAGATAAACACGTTTAACTACTGTTGTCAATGCAATATATAAAATAACAATTATTATTAATAATCCAAAATAATAAGCTGGCAAACTAGTAAGCCCAATTGCTTTAGCTAAGTGACTAAATGGAATAAGCGTTAAAACAAATGCAGATAATAATGTAAAAATCGTTACAAATAGGGCAGGTTTACTTTGAACAAATGGTACTTTTGCTGTTCTAATTAAATGAATAACAAGAATTTGGCTCCACATTGATTCAATAAACCAGCCCGTTTGAAAAACTGCAATGAAATAATCAGGATTTGTTAATGATTGATAACTTCCTCCAGCCATTATTGGGGCTATAAAATAAAACATCAATACATATGTCATAATATCAAAAATTGAACTAATTGGTCCCATCCATAACATAAATCTTCCAATTGATGATGCTTCCCATGTTCGAGGGATTTTTAAATACTCCTCGTCAACACGGTCAAACGGTAAGGTTATACAAGCAATATCATAGATTAAATTTAGCAACAATAACTGAATTGGTGCCATTGGTAAAAATGGTAAAAATGCACTTGCAATTAAAACTGAAAACATATTACCAAAATTAGAACTGGCCGTCATTTTTATATATTTAATCATATTAGCATAAACTTTGCGGCCTTCAACCAATCCTTTTTCAAGAACCATTAAGTCTTTGTCTAATAAAATTACATCAGCTGCTTCTTTAGCAATATCTACTCCACTATCAACAGAAATTCCTACATCGCTTGCCTTTAGAGCTAATGCGTCATTAATACCATCGCCCATATATCCAACGCTATGTCCATTTTCTTTTAAAACTTTAATAATCAGTGCCTTTTGTTCCGGTGATAATTTTGCAAAAATTGTTGTTGTTTCTACAACTTCCTTCAGTTTATCCAAGCCCATCTTTGCAACATCTTGGCCTAATAAAATATTTTCAACATTCAATCCTACCTTTTGACAAATTGCTTTAGTTACTTTTTCATTATCTCCTGTCAAAATTTTTGTTGCTACACCATGTTCCTTCAATGCTTTTATCGCTGGGGCTGTTGATTCTTTTGCAGGATCTAGAAAAGCTAAATATCCAATTAAAACCATATCTTTTTCATCACTAACGGTACATTTTTGTACTAAATCCTGATCTGTTTTTTGACTCACTCCCAAGACCCGTAAACCTTTTTCATTAAGTTGTTCAACTTGATTGATAATTATTTTCTCTAATTTTTGTGTTAACGGCCAAACTTTACCAAGATACTCAACATATCTACAAACACTGAGCATTTCTTCAATTGCTCCTTTTGTAACCATCTGTACTTTACCATCTTGATCCTGAATAATAACAGACATTCTTCGTCGTTGAAAATCAAATGGAATCTCATCAATTTTTTCATATTTGTTTGTTAAATCTTTTAAGCTCGAATCATTATCTTGTTCAGCCAACGTACTATTAATAATTGCTTTATCCATTAGATTATTTAATCCTGTTTGATAATAACTATTCAAAAATGCATGTCGCAAAACTCTTAAATCAATTTTCCCGTGAACATCTAAAGGAAATTCTAAAATTACTTCATCTTGTGTTAAAGTTCCTGTTTTGTCTGTGCAAAGAATATCAATAGCACCAAGATTTTGAATTGAATTTAAATTTTTAATTATAGTTTTTTCCTTAGCCATTGCAAGAGAGCCTTTAGCAAGACTAGTTGTGACGATCATCGGAAGCATTTCAGGTGTCAAACCTACAGCAACACTTAATGCAAATAAACTTGCATCTAACCAATCTCCATTAGTAAATCCATTAATAAATAAAACAACAGGTACCATAACTAACATAAAACGAATCAAAAGCCACGATACAGAATTAATTCCAATTTCAAAAGTTGTTAATTCTCTCTTTTTATTTAAATCAATAGAAATTCTTCCCAGCATAGTTTCATCACCTGTCGCAATTACCACACCGACAGCACTTCCGCTAATTACATCACTTCCCATAAAAGCCAGATTTTGTGCTTCAAGCACATTCGTCCCTACAGTTGTTTCAATTGCGAATTTTTCAACTGGTTCACTTTCACCTGTTAAACTTGCTTGGCTAATAAATAAATCTTTAGCTTCAATAATTCTCAAATCTCCAGGAATCATATCTCCTGCGCTCAAATATACAATATCACCAACAACTACTTCATCAATTGGAATCTCTTTTGCTTCTTGTCCATATCGTTTAATATTTGTAGTATTTGAAATCATTGCAATCAGCTTCTCTGCTGCACTCCCACTTCTTTGTTCTTGAATAAAGCGTAATATTCCAGATATCATTACCATAACTACAATAATGATTACTGTAGTTGGATCCTTTTCACTAGTTTCTGCAAAAATCACATTAGTAAATAAAGATACTACTGCTAGTATTAATAAAATTGCAGTAAATGGATTTATAAAAGCGTTAAATATTTTTTTTAATATAGAATCTTTTTTTTGTTTAGTAATAATATTTTTACCAAATTCATCACTATGATGTTTGACTGTTTCATTCGTGATTCCCATTTTATTTGTTTCAAAACTATCTAAAACTTGATTAGTTTTATTCTCACTCGCAAAAACTAATCTCTCATTAATTGAATTAAATTTTCTCATTGTTATACCCTCCAAATTAAATTTTAGAGTATGACAAAACTATCCTAAAGAATGGCATCGCCATTATTCGGGACTTATAAACATCATTGTCATACCGGCCATGCTCTTCCATTCTTTTTCTCCTTTCAAAATTTTAGATATAGAAAAAGCCATCATTAAGATGGCTAGGCGAAAATGGACGTAATTATCCCATCATCAAAAAGCCATCTTTTAAAATTCATCGATAAATAATCATCCATTTTCTTCACCTCCACAAAATAAAAGCCTCATCGCTCAAACGCGACAAGGCATGAAAATAACTTTATCTCGTTCAAGCTTCAACATCATAGGGCCATGTAATTGCATTAGTTTTTGCCTTCACGACAAGAACTGTTGACCAGCGCACAGTGTCTCCACTGCTTTGCGGTAGCAACCCGTATCCCTATGGTAGTCTCACCTACCGATTCTTTTATCGCTTATAGTTTAACACTATTAAAGATAATGTCAACCCCTATTCCCCTTCAACTAGCTCTACTAGGATTTCTACTAATTCTTGACTTACAACCTCATAATCATCACCGTGATAACTAAAATTGACTTCATCACGACTTGTAGTGGAGTCTGTATGCCAATCTTTACATGAGCTATGATGCTGCTTAATTCCTGTATAATCAAGCATTTTTTTCGCATTTCCTGCATTTATTCCACTTCCCGCTAAGATTTCAATATTCTCACCATATGCATCATACAAATATTTAATCATTTCTTTTCCTCGAGTTGCTTTACCTTGTAAGCCACTCGTTAAAATACGGTCTACCCCTAAAGTAATCAAAATGTTCATTGCCTCGTCAATATCATTAACACAATCAATAGCACGATGAAATACTGCGGTTTTGTGATATGATTTAATAATATCGATCATTTCTCGGGTTTGTGGAATATTAATATCTCCTTCTTCATCAAGGCATCCAAATGCAATCCCATCTGCACCATTATCAAGTAATATTTCCGCATCCAGTTTCATTACCTCAAAATCTTCATCATTGTAACAAAAACCAGCACCACGAGGTCTAACCATACAAATAACTTCTAAATCTGTGTTATCTTTAACTTTTAATAAAGTTGCTAATGATGGGGTTAAGCCACCTAAGTGTAATGCACTATTCAATTCTATTCTTCTAGCTCCACCGTATTGTGCCTGTAATGCATCATAATAACTCCCACAACATACTTCTACAATTTTATCCATTTTATCAACTCCTTACTTGTATATTTATTATAACACTTTTCCAAAAGCATTAATTGTTATTTTTAAGTAAAAGTTGGTTTGCATTTTGTTAATAGTAATGGTAAAATTTATGAGCATAGTTTATTTGCAATAAATAAAAATTGTAATATAATAAGCTAGTTCTGTCCCCTTAGTAAAATGGATATTACAAGACCCTCCTAAGGTTTAGGTGCAGGTTCGATTCCTGCAGGGGACGCCAATTATAATTTATAAAAATATATTATTGAAATCAGGTGGATTATAGACCTTTTAAATCCACCTTTTTTATATGAATATTTAACTTTTTATAATCTATCAGAACACATACTTACTATTTCTTTCAAAGATACCTATACAAAAATAGGATTTTCATAAGCACTTTTGACATAACATATTACTCTAGTTCAAAAGCATCAGTATAGAGACTATAATAAACATCATGCTTTGAAATGAGTTCATCATGACTCCCCCATTCAATAATTTTCCCAGAATTCAAAACAATAATAGTTTTAGAATTACAAACCGTTGATAATCAATGACAATTACATAGGTTGTTCTACCTCTCATTAAATTATCCATTCCTTGCTGAACAAGCACTTCTGTCCTAATATCAATCGAAGAAGTTGCTTCATCTAAGATCATAACTGGTAAATTTGCAACAGCCGCACAAGCGATAGAAAGCAATTGCCTTTGTCTTCGAGATAAACTTGCCCCATTTTGCATCTCATAGATAGGTTCCCTTCCATTTTTTAAAGAACTTTCTTCATCTGAAACTTCAATGATTCGTTCACATGATGCTCTTGCCATATTGATTATTACCAATACTTGTAATAACATCATCAGACAATTCAAAATATTCATTGCATAGGCAATCATACTTGATAAGTCCCCTGTGTTCATCGTTGATGCATTTATAAGAATAATAATTTTTGCTCCAAACCAGCAAAGAAACAACAAACAGCCATAAACTGCATTATAGGCATATAAATGATTTAACTACCCGAATTCCTGCCAAATTTTCCTGTACTACACTATTCAATTCATCATAGATATGAAATACCTTTTCAAAATATGGATGTGAACGACTAACAATAAAATAAAGACCTGCCTCTAAAACTGGAACTGCAATTAAAAATATTAATGATAAATCCCTATTTATCATTAATGAAACAGCTAGTGAAAATGCCAGCATGATGGTGCTCGCACTGCCACACGAATAGTCATCATATGTGCATTTTGAACGTTAGTTACATCAGTCGCTAATCTTGTTACCAAACTTGAAGTAGAAAACTTATCAATATTTGCAAAAGAATATTCATGAATTTTATAATACATATTCTGTCTTAGATTTTGAGCAAATCCAGCTGAAGCTATCGCACAAAAACTTCCTGATAACATGCCACAAATAACTCCTAAAGTAACACAAAAGATTAAGACTACACCCCATTTGCCAAAAATACTATATTTACAAGTCAGGAAGAATATTTCATGAATACTCAACAATTAGAATGTTTTGTGCGAATAGCAGATAAATTGAATTTTACAAAGGTTGCTGAAGAATTATATATTACTGCTCCAGCAGTTGCCCATCATATCATAAATTTAGAAGAATTAAATACGTCATTATTTATCAGAACTTCCAAAATGGTAAAATCAACTGAGCCAGGCTCATTATTCTATAGTGAAGCAAAAGATATTCTCCAAAAAATATATATGGTTGAGAAAAAAGTTAAAAAACTAGCCAGTCAAAAACTTTCGATATTACGAATTGGCTGTTCTAGTCAAGTAGAACTTGAGATATTAGAAATACCATTAATAAAATTAAGAGAAGAATTTCCAACTGTTTATCCCCAGATTATTATTCAGGATTATTTTATTCTAAAATCTCTATTTGATAATAAACAATTAGACATTTTAATCAGTACAAAAGAGATGATTGCTGAGGCTCACGATTATATATTTAAAAAAATAAAAAACATTTCCAGTTATGCAATCATAGCTGAAAATTCCCCGTTTGCTAAAGAAAAAGAAATATGTTTTATAGATTTATATGATACACCACTTATTACTTTGCATCCCCGCTTTATCCCATTTTAATACTGAGATAAATTACAAGAATTTATTGCTCTCCATGAAAAAATCATTTTCATCTTTTATGTAAAAATGACCAGGCTGCTATTCTTTTCGCTAAATGTAATTACGGTGTAGCTATTTTACCAGAAATATATATTCCAACACATATTAAAAGAATTGTCGCTTTACCATTTATGGATAATCAAATGACAATAGAATATGGAATAACTTATCACAAAAATCTAAAAGAAAAATATATTAAGGAATTTACAAACTATTTTATAACTAATAAATAATAAAAGAAGATTTAATTTCATTGATATAATCAATTATTTTAAATCTTCCCTTTAATTAAAAATATTTTATAACTTATCTTGATTATTTGTCATTTAATTACATGATAGATAAGCTTAACATCATTATACAATAGATGCCCTATATATTTGAAGAATCACATTCTCCAAACAAGTATCGAACTCAACACTAGTCTGATTTATTGATAAATCAGATAATAATACTCTAGAAAAACTCGCAATAAGCCCGTGATTTTCCCTTAATAACCCATTTGCCTGCTCTCTATCATAACCGCCAGATAGAGCAACAACCCTAACTACATGGGAATCTTTCATAAGTTCCGCGTAAAAATCAGGTATGGTTGGAATGGACAGTTTAAATATAAATTTAACATCATTGTCTAATAAAGTTAGATGCTCATTAATTTCTTTCAATAACAATTCTTCAGACTCTTTTTTTGAGGTACTTAAAATAGATACCTCTGGCTCTAAAATAGGTACAAGCCCAGTTTTAGCAATTTGTAATCCTAATTCAAACTGCTGATCAACAATTTTCTTGATACCTGCTGGATCGGCTTCCAAAATTACACTACGCATTTTTGTACCAAAGATATATTTATCTCTTGCCTTGTTTAATATTGCTTCTAGTTCAGAAATTGGCTTCATTAACTGAACACCATCTTTTTCTACTTCTAATCCTTTGTCAATTTTCAAAAATGGCACGATTTCCTTCTTTAACCATAAATATTCAGCAGTATCTACACCCTCAATTTGAGAATCCATTGTCTTTTCAAACAAAATAGCACCTAATATATGCTTAGAGGTAAAAGCCTTACTAGTAATAATACGACTACGCATTTGATGAATTAAATCAAACATTTCTTTATCATTACTATACGCTGATTCATCAATACCATATGATTTTAATGCCTTTGGTGTACTTCCACCACTTTGATCTAACGCTGCGATAAAACCTTTTCCATATTGCATACGCTCTAATTGTTTTGTGTTCATTTAAGAGCACCTCCTTTTCTTGCCCTTATTATACCCCTTGTCCATCAAGTATTCGAATAATACGTTCTATTTCGTTAGATAAGAATAACTATTTTTACAAATAAGAAGCGCTTTTAAAAATATGATAGATTATTTTAAAATATGCTATAATTAAATAAGATAATCTTTATACATAAGGAGATAATTAATATGTCTATCACAGTAAACATTTATTACACTGGAATAAACGGAAATGCTAGAAAATTTGCAGAAGAAATGGTGACCAGCGGTATTGTTGATGCTATTAAAGCAGAAAAAGGAAATGAAAGATATGAGTATTTCTTTTCCATGAATGATCCAGAAACCATACTTTTAATTGATAGTTGGAAAGATCAAAAATCAATTGATGCTCATCATGCTACTATAATGATGGAGCAAATTACAGAATTAAGAAATAAATATGATCTTCATATGAAGGTAGAACGCTATACTTCTAATGAAGAAAACATAACTTCTGCTGACAAAAAATTTATTCGATTGTAATCTAAATTAATAAAACCCATTATAAAGTCAATATTATAATGGGTTTTATACTATTCATATCAAAACATATTTCTGGTAATTGAAATATTTATTCCTTATTTACCATTTTAGTTATAATTTATCCTGTCACAATTATCGTTCTTTATTACCAAGTAAATATAGCTTTTAATTATAAATATATAATTCTAATAAAAAAACATGCCTATTTAACATTACCGCTGTTAATTCCTTCTTCATAAGGATCCAAAGGTAACCATTCTAATACATCTTGAATATATTTATTCCAAAAATCCCAATTATGACTTCCTACATCCTCTTTATAAACTAAATCAAAACCAGCATTTTCTAAATAGCCTTTAAATTTTCGATTTACTCCAATTAGTTCATCATCACATCCACAAGCCATATATATTTTAGGAAAAACAATAGTATTGTCTTCTTTTTTTGCCTGAATTAAATTTTCCAAACAAACTTTTGGATTCTTATCACTCAGATATGCTTCATCAATATCACCAAAACAACTATCTTCACCCATTACACATCTTGATTCATCATGAACTGGTAATTCGAAAATATTTAGAGCACTTGATAAAGCTGCAATATATCCAAAATTTTGATAATATTTCAACCCATTTCTTAGAGCACCAAATCCACCCATTGAAAGTCCGGCAATAAAAGTATCATCCCGACGATTAGATAAATGAAACATCCTTCTAGTAACTTCAATAAGTTCAGTTCCAATAAATATACCGAAGTCATTGTTCTTTACTTCTTGATCCACATAAAAAGAATTATCACCAGATGGCATGACTACAACTAAGTTCTTTGCTTCTGCCCATTCTTGTATTCTTGTTCGTGTTACCCAGTCAGTATAATTTCCTAATAAACCATGTAATAAATATAAAGTTTTATATTCTTTAACTGGTTGACAATTTCCTTTAAAAAGAAATTTATCAACCGGTAATATTACATTCATTGAAACTGTTCTTTTTAAACTTTGAGAAATAAAATTTACTTGTACTAATGCCATAATAAAACACCCCTTTACTCTTTTTAAATCTCATCAATTGACATATCTGTTTTATAATTATTTAAAACGTAATCATAAATATAAGCAATTTCACTAATTGGTATTGTTATATTATACTGATTAGCAATCGCTTTAAAGCTAATTCTAACTCCATTGATAAATTCTTGATTATTTTTTTCAAAATCAACAATATTAATATGTGAAACTATCTCTTCTTTTTTTATTAGACGTTCAATCAAACAACAAAGATGAATATTCAAACCAATAATAGTTTTTGCTAAAAAAGTAAAAACTTCCAATTATATAAAATGGATCATTTCATAATTTTCAGATATTATATAGAATAAAAAAGCACTAGACTAATAGCCTAGTGCCTCATCATCTAACTCAGTTTTATTTACAAGATATTTGCTAGAAAGGGACTTATAATTAGCCACTACCATTAGTGGATTCATTTCATCAGTTTCTACAAAATCTTTATCATATTTATAGAAATACAATCTTAACATCATCATCGCTAAGATGTGATATTGTTTTTCTTCATTAGTTAGTTCCTCATAATTTTCAAAGTAAATATCTTCAATAGGTACTAAGTACTCAAATTTGTACAATTTACTTTGTTCTAGATAATTATCAATGATTTCATCATCGTTATCTACGTAATTAAAAAGATGTCCAAAGAACTCTGGACCATACTTAACTCTTTCTAATATCTCATTATTCATTAATTGATCATCAAAAGCATAACCTTTAAATGCATAATCATATGAGAATCTATTTTTTAGATAGGGTTTATATTTGCCTTCATCAGGAATATCAACCTTGTTACCATTAACATACATTTCTATTTCTTTATCAAATTTAAATGTTAATCCATATTCCTTTAAATAGTTCGAAAAACTATTTTCTTCTGTTAATAATTCCAACAAACTTAATCCATCATTATCAGCATCTTTTAGTCTTCTAGATATACTATAGAATGGTACTTTATCAATATTTCCTGTAAAATTTCTTTTTACAATATTGAAATAGCATTCATATAAATCATCAATATATAGTATTTGATGATCTTGTTGGAACATATAATAACCTGAATCTATAATATCTAAAATTACTTGTTCATTTAATTCTAGTTTGTTGCATAATAAATCTAGAATACTTTGATATGGTATAGTATTTAATTGCATTATTTCACCTCCGTTTTAGTAATTAAAATTATCATTAATCTCTCCTAAATAAATCCCTTGTATAAACTTTATCTTCTACATCATCTAAACAACAATCATATCTATTAGCTATGATTGCTTGCGATTGTTTTTTAAATTCTTCTAAGTTATTTACTACCTTACTACCAAAGAATGTTTCACCATCTTTTAAAGTTGGTTCATAAATAATAACTTCTGCACCTTTTGCTTTAATACGTTTCATTACACCTTGAATTGATGATTGTCTAAAGTTATCAGAGTTAGATTTCATTGTTAATCTATAAACTCCAATAACTACATTTTTCTCTTTATCAGGACTATACTCATTATATTCATCATAACTATAATATCCTGCTTTTTCTAATACTCTATCAGCAATGAAATCTTTTCTGGTTCTATTACTAGCTACTATCGCACTCATCATCTCTTGAGGAACATCCTGATAGTTAGCTAGTAATTGTTTAGTATCTTTTGGTAAACAATATCCACCATATCCAAATGACGGGTTATTATAATGTGAACCAATTCTAGGATCTAGACATACACCATTAATGATTTGCTTAGTATCTAAACCTTTCATTTCTGCATATGTATCTAATTCATTAAAGTATGACACTCTTAAGGCTAAATAAGTATTAGCAAACAGCTTTACTGCTTCTGCCTCTGTATATCCCATAATTAATGTTTCAATATCTTCTTTTATGGCTCCTTCTTGCAGTAGACCTGCAAAAGTATTTGCAGCTTCTACTAATCTAGGATCATTCATATCTGTTCCCACAATAATTCTTGAAGGATACAGGTTATCATATAACGCTTTTGATTCTCTTAAAAATTCAGGAGAGAAGATAATATTCTTAGATCCTGTTTTTTTTCTAATACTTTGAGTATATCCTACAGGGATAGTACTCTTAATAATCATGACAGCTTCTGGATTATATTCCATTACTAACTTAATTACTGCTTCTACTGCACTAGTATCAAAGAAGTTCTTCTTTGAATCATAGTTTGTAGGTGCTGCAATCACTACAAATTCAGCATCACTGTATGCTTCTTTAGCATTTAATGTAGCTACTAGATTTAAATTTTTTGTACTTAAAAAAGTCTCAATTTCATTATCCTGAATTGGAGACTTTTTATTGTTAATTAAATTAACTTTTTCTTCAATAATATCTATAGCCATCACTTCATGATGTTGTGCTAATAATGTAGCGATACTTAATCCTACATATCCTGTTCCTGCTACTGTTATTTTCATTATGTACCTCCATTATTATTTTTTTATACTGTTAAGTATCCTAAATACCGTTTTGAAATTAACTAATATTAGAATTAGTATAATAAATAGAAAAACAATCCTATAGAACACGTTACTATATAATAATGTTATAAATATCATTAGAACAAATAACGCAATAGAAACCAACCCTACAAGTTTTAAATCGAACGGATAACTCATATGTTGTTTTTTGATTATATTTATTGCAAATAATGCATGAGCAATTGAAAAAACTATATAACAAATTAGAGTGGTATAACCTGCTGCGATAAAACCGAATTTAGGAATGAACAACATGTTTAACACTATATTCAAAAGTGCTCCTAGCAAGGATGCAATTGTAACAAATTTATTCTTTTCATAATAAAATTCAAATGTAGCAAATAAATTATATAAAAATATAAAAAACACAGATGCTGACACTGGTGGGATAACCCACATTGCATCTGAATACTCTTTTGGAGCAATAACAGCTACTAATTCCGGTCCTAAGAAAATCGGTAGTATCGTTATAAATAATACAAGAATTAATAGTTTACTTGAAACTTCTTTGATAGAATCTGTATCATTATCTTTCATTCTTTTATAAATAAATGGAATAAAGCTATTATTAATGGCACTAATGATTATCATCATTATCATCGATAGTGAATAAGCAATACTATAAATAGCAACAAAACTTATACCACAATATTTTTGTATCATTAATCTATCAGATTGATTTAATATAGTCATCGATAAATAATGTGGAATTAACGGGATATTAAAGAGTAAGGCATATTTGATATATTTTATTTTAAATGGTTTTTTTGATTTTTTAAAAATAGAAATAAAAATTAATAAATATACTAATACTTGAGAAATAACAAAAGTAAAAACTCTTGCAAATGATTTGTCTGTACACATTTTAATTCCAATAATTCCTGATAGAGGTGTAAAAATTGCGATGTATATAGTCACAAATATTAGCTTTTTATAATTATAATCATATCGTTCACGAGCACTCCATAAAGAAAAAGCTGGTTCGAATAACAAATGAATTAGCATTAGTAAAATGTAATTAAATGATAAACTTAAAAGTTGAGATATGTTTTCACTAAAAATCAAACATATTACAGAGAGAATAAGCGTTATTGTAGTACTAATAAATAAAAGTGACGAAATAAAAACATCTCTGTCTTTTTCGAATTTTGTTAGTCCATTATTAAAAACTCCACCTGAAAGATTCAACGAAGTAAATACTAATATTAAAGGGAACCAAGATTGATATAATGTAAACACTCCATATTCAGCAGGTGTTAACATGCGAGAAAAAATTGGAGTAGTTATAAATGAAATACCTTTTTGAATAACACTAGCAAAAACGAACCAAAAAGATGCTTTTACGGCTTTAGGTAAAGCTATATATTTTTGAATTAATTTTTTAATCATAATTTGACCTTAAATGATTACCTTGATTGCATGATAATACCTCTCCAGAAATACAATCGAAATAATCCGATATAGAAAATACAGCAATTTGTGCAATCTCTGAAGATAAAAAAATTCCTCTTCCACAAGTGTATTCATTATATAAATTTTCATCTTCTTTATAACCAGTCATTTTTGTTGCTGTAACTCCTGGAGCAATAGCATTTACTCTAATCTCGTTCTTAATCACTTTTTGCGATAATCCTTTAGTAAAATCAATTAATGCACATTTTGTTAACTCATATGGCAAGTCATCACAGTACAATCCCCTTTCAGAAATAATGTTTAATACATTCCCAATCATATTATTTTCAATTAATTTTTTACAAAAACTTGTACTTAAAAAATACGGAGGCTTTAAGTTAATATCAAATTGTTCTTGATAACCATTGAAATCCACATCAAAACAACTAGCTTCATGATATGAAACACCAGCATTATTAATTAATACATTAATAAAATTGTTATTCGTATATTCTATCAAATCTTCAAGTTCATTTTGGTTTACTAGATTACATTGATAAACACTACACTTTATTCCAAGTTTATCTTTTGATTCATTTAATTTTTGTGGATTTCTTCCTACAATTATTACCTCTCCACCATGTTCAATACATTTTCTTGCAATGTCAAATCCAATACCAGATCCACCATCTGTGATCAGAATTTTCTTCCCTTCCAATATCGTACTTTCTGGTAGATAAACCAGTTCTTTTTGTATATTTATAATTGGAATGCCATGTAATATGTATTTCAGAAATCTTTCAATCTTTTTTTTCATACTATTTCACCTCAATAGTTACTAATTAATTTATTTAATTATTTTAAGTTTTTTTAATACTTTTTTCATTTTAATATTAAAATCAGAATGTAAATTAAGTTTATAATATTCTTGTAATATACTTGTATCTTTTGATGCGTCTGTAAATACTTCAAATACGATAGGTTTTTCATTTGAGGAAACAAATTTCAGTATTTGATCTTCGAATTCTTTTTCATTTCTACAAGATAAATAGTCTACATTATTAAATTCAGTGATTCCTTTTAATGCAGAATTATGTCTAGCACCTATAAAATCATCTACAGTATCTATATAGGATCCAAAATTATTATAAAATTCACTTCCAACATTGTTATTAATAATCATAATTCTTTGATTAGGTTGTTGTAAATATTGAAATCCTCCATAATCATATAATGAGCTTAAATCACCTATAATTAAAAAGGAAAACTTACTTATATCGGCAGATTGTCCTAAAAATGTAGATAAGCATCCATCGATACCATCAGTTCCTAAATTAGCATAACATTCCGTCAAATATGGGGTTCCTACGAAATTACTAATTCGAATACTATTTAAGATACTCATATGTAACAAAGAATTTTCAGGAATTACTTCTAACAATCTTTTTATCGCATAAAAATTTGAATAATACATTCTTGGAAAAACTACATTATTAACTCTATTTTCCCACTGAATATAGTAGACTTTATCGGAAATAAAGTTACAATTTACAATATTCTCAAAAAATATTTTACTCTCAAAATTAAAGTAATATGTTAATGAATTAAATGCATCTTTAGTTTCAGCATATTTTGAAATATTCCAATGTTCAAAATTATCGCTGACATGTCTTAATTTATATTTTATAAATGACCAAATGTGGCCTCCAATAGTAATAACTAAATCAGGTGCATATTGTTCAAAATCTTCAATATGCATAGATTCAGTGATACTTAATGTTTTGATAAATTTTGAAGATCTAGCAATCGAAAAATCATCATAAGAAACTACTGAAGAATATTTTTCTTGAAATAATTCTAAGTATTTTATCATGTCGTTATCATTAGACATATCTTGTCCACACAACACTAATATTCTATTAAATTGAGATAATTTGTTTTTAAAACCGTCTTGGTATTTAAAAAAATCCTCTTCATTTACATAATTTACTTTTCTATACTTTGGTAGTTCATTACAAGAAAAATCACCAAAATCATCTACTTGCACGTTTACTTGTATTGGTCCATTTTTTATATGCAGTTGAGTTAAAAAAGCTTCATTAATCTGAGAGGTAGCATACCATAAATCATCCTTTTCTTTAATAATTGGTATATTAATAGAACTTAGACAATATTCCCTATACATTTCAACTTGATTAATCATTTGATCTTCCATTTTGTATAATTTACGGTAATCTCTGTCAAATGTTAATGCAATGAGATTACATTTAGATGTAAATGCCTCTTTTATTGCTGGCAAATAATTTGCAGTAGCAGTGGAAGATGTACAAGTTAAGACAACGCTTTCTCCAGATGATTCTGATAAGCCTAAGGCAAAAAAAGCTGCGCTTCTCTCATCAACGAATGAATAGCAAGTAAAAAAATCATCTTGCTCTATACTATGAACAAATGGAACATTTCTACTACCCGGAGAAATTACTACTTTACTTATATTATGTTGTTTTAACAATGAGATGACTACCTGAACATTTTTTAAATTAGTATACATTCATATTCTCCTTTTCTAATATCAAAATACTAGCTTCCTTACTTTTAATAAAATTATCAAAATCATCCATAGAATATATTTTCACTCTATTGCTTTGTAACCACTGATATTGTTTAAATTCATTTTTGCAAATAATAACTACTTTTACATTTTCATTCAAATATTTACTATTAAAGCAATTAATATCTTTTAAAAAATCATCATATTTACATATCAATACGTTATTGCTTTTTTTTAAAATTGTAATTCCTAAAAATCGTGAGATTATTCCGTAAGAGTTTTCGAATACGGTTTCCTTATTTTTATTTTCAAACAAACATACATCCAAAGTATGATACAAATGAATATTATAATGGTTTAAGGTTGAACAATTAATTTCATACGTCTCATTTTCTATACTATTATTATTTTGAATAAGTATAGGTCGATTAAAATTGATAATTGTACACGGTAAGCTGTTATAAATATTCTCAAAACATCTATAAAACAAAGAGTCAATACTACAATTTTCTATTAAAATAACACATAACGGTGAGTGTTGAAACCAAGCCTCTATAAGCGGTGAATAAGCATTTAATAGTCCTTCATATGTTATTAATACTGCAACTTTTTTGTTTTTCTTTTGAGCAATGCCCATAGCATAGAAAACTGCGCTTCTAGCATCAATAATAAATTTGGTTTTATATGAATTAGGCAACTCATTCATTGAACTAACTGTACAAATAACATCATCTATATTGTGCATCTTTAAAAAATCTAACATTTTTTCCTCCTTTAATCGTTATTAAACGAATCCAATAAAAACTGTTTAGACTCTTTTCTTAAATTTTTCAAAATTAAATTTACCTTGTCATAATCGATATTATTATCTAATTCTTTCCCATTATAATAGTTGGATAAATTCCTCTTATTCAAATCAAATAAATCTAATATTTCAAGTACTTTGCTGTTATTCCTTGCAAAAGAAAAAAATATTTTATTAAAAATAATAGAAAAGACTGTCCCATGAAATGTTGAAGTAAATACATATTCACTATGTTTAATTAAACCCAAAAATTCAAACGGTGAAGCGCATATTTGTTCATCGGTCCAATCCAAAAAAGCACCTGCTGATATTATTTTTAAATTTCTATCAGATGCAAATCTTTTTATTTCACTTATTTCTTCTTTTAAAAATCCATATCCGTATACAAAAACATAATTATTGATAGATGGAGTAATAATAAATTCTTCATAATTATCTGTTAGAAAAGTAGGATCTAAAACAACTTTTGGATTAGTGCCTTGTATTGAATATACTAAACTAGCAGTATTATTATCTCTAACTGAAATCCTATTGAAATTTGTAAAATTTTTGTTTGAATAAACACTTAAAAATTCACCCTTTTTAGTTCCATTACAACTAGGAGCATAGGATATTATTTTTTTTGAGTTTAAATTGTATCCTAAATAATAATCTAGATGTTGAAAATAGTTATTGTTTACATTCCATACTTCATCTGCGCCGACTAAAACATAATCAACTGCAAAAGAATGTGAAACTAATTTGAAAACATTTTTGGCTTTTTTGAACTTTCTAGCTAATTTTATTTGATATACTGTTTTATTTAATTTTTTTGATATTTGATTTTTTAACTTATGGTCTTCTTTTGAATCTTCTAGATACGAAACATTGTATCCTAGTTTTCTACAATAATTACCTAATGAAAATGCTTGTAAATAAGCTCCATAATTATTCGAATCCCATAAGGTTACAATCATTACTGATTTCATTTTAATTCCCCCTTTTAAAAAACTTTTTTGAAAATATTTGTGAAATAATACTTACGCCAATATTAATTAATGTCATACACGAATAAAATAATAAAATATACATACTTATAATACATAGCCCAATAAAAAGATTATATTGTGCAATATAATTGAAAGCATTTTTAAAATAACTATAAAACCAAATGTTGCAATGGACTGCATAGACAATTAAAGACGAATTTGATAATGGTGCAATAATACTTTTTAACTTTATATTATCGCTTTTTTTACTCTTAAATAGTAAGAGTAATACTACTGACGTTAATAGTAAAAAAGGAGATGTATATGATGTAAGAAAAGGGTAAATCATATTTAAATAGCTATATTTATATGTAACAAATATAGTTATAAGTTGACAAATGATTAATAAAAACAAACTAAATATTAGTTTATTTGATTGACACACAATATTATATTTTTTAATAAATGCACCTATGAAGTACAAAAAAACAAGCCAGATAAAACTATAACCATAATTTATAATGAATATATCTTTTCCAATAATTGTGGGTATAATAGAAAAGCCTATAAAACATATAATTAGTAGTTTTTTAATTTGAGTATAATCTAGACTTTCAATAAAATTATTAAAAAAAGGAAATAATAATAATATAAGTGAATAACAAGAAATATACCAATATGTTGTAGTTAAAGAGTCATTAAAATTTATAATATAAGATAAAAAAGATCCACCATTAACACATGAAGCAACTCCACAAACTATCATGACAAATAAGATACAAAAAAAATACTGAAAAATTCTAGCACGAGAATAGTATTTATCAATCAACAAGAATCCTGATATCAATCCAAAGATATTAATCGAAGACATAAATAATACTTGCAATGTTTTATATCCGATTTTTGTAATACCATTAGAATTAGCGAGAATACCACCTTGTCCTAAAATATGCATAAATAAAATTAAACACACACAAATTATTTTTAAATAATCTATTCCTATATTTCTATTTTTAATCATTGTAATTACCTTCTTGTTTATTTTGCAATGCGACACCGATTAAAAACCACATAAAAGAAAACGCTGTTCCAGGACCCATTGGTGCATTTGCAGAAAATAGTGAAATTATTAAACTAGCAATAAAACATGCTTTTGCTAATAATAAATTAGAACCATGATATTTATTTTTAAATAGCAAAATAAATAAAATAAGATAAAAAATAAAATATAATATGAATCCTACAAATCCCAATTGAACTAGAACATCAATAGGAAAACATTCAACATAAAAACTTTGAGGTATTATACTTGTATTTCCGATTCCAAATAATTTACTATCTTTAAACAACAACAACCCTTCACGTATCATAGGTAACCTATCAGCGCTGTATCTATCCAACGAAATTGATTGCAAACTATCAAATCGTAAAGCAACATATATTGCCCCAATAATTTTTTGTATAAAAAACACCACTAAAGTAATACCACATAGAGTTGGAATTATGTGTTTTTTTATATATTTTAAAATAATTAAATAATTGGTAACAACTAAGTAACATATGCAGCATATTAATCCTATTAATCCTGATCTTGAATTAAGATTTATAATTGTAAATAAGAAAACAGCGCAACATAATAACTTACTTTTTATTCCTAATAAATCTTTTTTAATTAATACAATAAAAAAAGCAAAAATGATGTTTACCGCCAAACAATGTTTCAATCCATATCCATAAATCAAGCTTGTGTCAAATTTTAGTAGATAAAATATTGATGAAAATACGCAAGACAAAACATAAATTTTTAAAATATTATTATAATAGTTCTCTTTTCTAGCATTATAGCCAATCCACAACATCCCAATATCCATAATTAAAAATATAACACGATCATTACTATAGCTATAATCCTTAACAAGTATCAAATAAAATTCAATAAGTAGTGCAACAAAAACTAATATAACAAAACTTACAGGTATTTTAAAATTAGACTTAAATAGATAATATATTGCAAAACCAGCAAATAAAACATAAAGTACTAACAATCTAATAATATTATTTGAAAATAAACTTAAGTTTGAAATAACTAATGTTATAGTAAATATGTAAAATAATATTTTTGATATATTTAAACTTTTCTTTTTCATGGTACTACCTTAATGTGCGATGGAATAAATCATCCCATTTTCCTTTTATAGAGTTCTCACTAAATTCTTTTTGTGATAACTCAAAAGAATTTTTTGACATTTCTTCTAGTTTATCTCTATTTTTATCATAAAAATTTATTTTTGTTTCTAAAAAATTAACAATATTATTATCAACAAAAGTTTTGTTAATCGTTGATTTTCTATGATTCCAAACAGATGCATTTGGAATATCATTATCATCGAAAAATTGATATTTTGGAGTAACCAAAAAACCATTATAGTTATCTATAACCATTTCTTTAATTGCATACATATTAGTAGCTAACACAGGCAAGCCCATTTTCACTGCCTCAAGTACTACTAGCCCAAAACTATCTTGTCTTGTAGCATGGATTAATATGTCAGACATTAAATATAAACTATTTAATTCTTTTTTGTTAAGATTAAATTCAATCAACTGAATATTTGATGCCTTTTTTATTCTATTTAATATTTCTTTTGAAATAGTTTTTTCCCTAGTTACAAAAATAAAATTCACATTCTGAATTTTTTCTGACACTTCGAGTAACTCTAAACCGCTTTTTAATTCAAAGTTAGAAGAAATATATAGACATGTTAACTGTTTATCTTCACTAGATTTCTTTAAAGTCAACCTTTGATCTTTAATTAAAGGATATATTTGTACTAATTTATTAGTCTGTATACCCAAAACTTCTTGAAAAGTATTATAACATGCTTTAGAAATACAAATAATTGCTTTTAAATTTTCATCGTCTATTCTTTTTTTGATTTCTTTTTTTGCATAAATGCCATTATTTCTATTTAATTTATAATGAAATAATGCTGTAGGATTTTCACATATAATATAATACGGCTTGTTTGTTTTGAGAAATCTATTATAAGTAATCAATGCATTTTTGCTAGTTTCAATTTTGTTTATATATATATATCCAATCATATCAAATAATTTCGAATAAAAAATTGATCTTAAAATTTTATGGTTTTTTTCCGTTTTTTCTGTCATTTGTTTTTCATTAATAAAGCGATAATTATTAAACTCTGTATTGTACAATTCTTCTAAAAAACCTCTACCGCCTGAGGCAACTTCAATATACAACATTTATCTACCCTCATTTCCTCTTTTTCTAAGAATATAATATATGTTATTAAAATTATTTTTTATAAAAAACAATAATTTTAACACTATCTCTGTAATAACACATGGAAATAAACAAATAATATTCGCTACTTTGTTTTCCACATCAGACATTTTACCCTTATCATATTCTATATTCTTTATTTTAGATTTAATATACCTTAACCATTTAATTCTATCCATAAATCTGTAATTTGATTTTTTTCTATACATATTTGTAATAGAGGATAAGTATAACTCTACTGATTTGTTATAATAATTAATTTCGCCAATATTCTGTATAATATTATAATATTCGTATAATTTCTTTCGAGCATTTATAGACAATTGGATTAATTCCTTGAAATTATCATAAAACCTATTATTAGTTAAACTTGAATTTGATGTTCTATAATAATATATCGTTTCAGAACAAGTTATCATAAATTTAACATTTTGAAGAATTGAACAATTGAATACTATATCCTCACAATAACTTAATCCATCAATAAAATATTCTTCTATTATAGACTTTTTATATACTTTATTCCAAGCAAGGTTCATCATATATCCATTTGAATCAATATCCACAATTCCCTCATGTATACTGGAAGAAATGTATACTCTATCTTCCAAGGTATGCATAGTTTCTACTCCGTTATTATCATTTGAATTAATATATCCAAAAACTAACATATCAAATAACTTATTTATATATTTAAAAATTACGTTAAAGTAATCAATAGATATCCAATCATCAGAATCAATAAAACTCACATAATCACCTAAAGCGTTTTTAATACCTAAATTCCTCGCAGAGGACAACCCACCATTATTCTTATTTATTAATCTAAAAACATCTTTATCTTTTATGAACTCCTCACAAATACTTTTACAGTTATCCTTGCTTCCATCATTTATTAACAATATTTCTACATCATCATTATCAATATTGGTCAATGCATCATTAATACTTTCCAAACAATTTAACAAATATTTTTCAACATTGTATATAGGAATAATAACAGTCAATTTACACATTTTTTTCACCACCATACTCAACAAATTTTCTTATAGAATTTAAATATTCTTTATCATCATCTAATATTTTATTTAGTTTTTTTTCACAATTATCTATAAAGTTATTTGTTTCTATTCCAAAGTACCACTCATATAGAGTATCTAAATCATCAAATGTATTTAATTTTAAGCCAATCCCAAATAGTTTATTTGATTCCAAATCGTCTATACACCCAACATTTGACAACAATGGTATTTGATATATTAGTGAGTCATAAAATTTATTACTCGTACATAAATCATAATTATTACATAATGGATAGTGATTATTTATTATATCCGTTTTTTGTAGAAATTTGTATTTGTCATTGTTGTTGTATTCTCCCATCAAATGTATATTTTGAAAATTATTAGAGTCAATAAATAATTTTAAGGATTCATATTCACTACCATACCCATAATAATAGACTTCAAATCTTTCATCTTGTGACAGTAAAATGATTTGTTTTTTTATATGTTCAAATTCTCTTATTGCGCCATGGTAGGTAACTACAAGTTTTTCACCATAATCTTTCTTTTTAAAACAGTATCCATTTTCTTTTGCCTGAATTATATCTTCATATCTAAAATTATGAGCTAACATGTATTTTCTTTTAGGTAATATCTTTTTAAAGGCTTTTGATGATATACAAGTAAAATATGATTTCTTTATTATTTTATCAATCATTTTTTTAAAGAGTGAATTTTGTTCAAAAGAGGGGTCTCGAAAATCAAAAATATATTTATATTTATTTATCTTATCAAACATTAAAAAAGCTGATAATGTTGTTAAAAAAACTAACTTATCACACTCTTTTAATTCTTTATTCAAAAACATTTTATACTTTAAAAAGCCAAATATTTTTTTTAATTTTGGTTTTCTTATGTCTTGATAAAAAGAATACTCAACAAAATTACCTTTTCGATAAATGCCATTTTCTTTATTCACATTTCTATTCCAATATATTATTTTATAATCTATATTATTTTCTTCAAAAACTTTAGTGTACTTTGATAAAAAAGGACAGTTTTTTATATCTTGTATATATATTATTCCTATCATGTTGGATTCCTCATTAATAAGTCAAGAATCTTTGGAAATCTTCTCAAAGAAAAAATTTTAAACCATATTTTAAGCGAATAAGTATTATTAATTTTAAACTTTTGTTTGATTTTACTTACTTCAGTTTGTATTTCTTTTCTTTGAGAGGTATTTGCTATTTTATAGAATGGAATGATTTGAGAAAGAGTAGTTGAGCAATATTTTAAAATATACCTTTCATATTTGTTATTTTTACATAATTTGATTTCTTGCTCCGTAATATAAACTATATCACTGACTTTTTTGCTATTGTATTTTAAATCAGTTGAACTATTTGGTCGATCTCTATACCCATAATAGCAAATTGGTACATCTTTCACTTTGGAAGATTTAATAAGTAAAGCAGATAAAAAAAACAACTGATCTTCTGTATATTTTATTCCTGTTGGGAAAACTAGATTATTTTTTATTATAAATTCTCTTTTAAACAAACCAAGCCAAGGAACTACTTCGCTACATCTTTCATTCATTGATCTTTTTAAAAATTCAACACCATTTATCGTTTCATCATTACACACATTTTTACTAGGATAAATTCCATAATTTTCTACTTCATTAACAATTGTGTATTGACCTCTGATAATATCTAAATTATTTAGCTTGCATTGATTCAATAGTTTATGAATTGAATCATTTAAAAAGTAATCATCACCATCAACAAAACATAGATAATCACCTAAAGCATTTTCTATACCTATATTTCTAGCAACTGATACGCCTTCATTTTGCTTATCTATTATTCTTATTCTTTCATCTTTATTTTTGTATTCTTTTATAATGTCTAAAGTATTATCCGTTGAACCATCATTAATTATAATTATTTCATAGACTATTTTTGTTTGCATTTTTATGCTTTCAAGACATTCAACAATATAATGCTCTAAATTGTAAGCAGGTATTATAAAAGAAACATCAATTACTTTTTCCATTTTTACTTCCTTCCTTGTTTATAGTTTATATTTTCTTATGGCATTAAAAGAAAAACAAAGAATATTAAATAATACATTTAACATATTAATATGCTCATCATTGACCTGAATTTCATAAATTTGTTTAATACTTTTTAGCTTATTAGATGATAAGGAGTTACTTGATACCCGATATCTTACTAAAGTGTCATTAATACCATATGCTATTATATTTCTGCGAAGTAACATTAACCATGTTGCATAATCCTGACCACCTCTACGTAAAGGCATTCTAAAATCTCCCAATATATTTCTGTTAATTACAACCGATGAGGTAGCGATAATTGTGTTATGCAGTAGATATTTATAATCGCACGTTTCTTTAATATTTCTCTTTGATTTTAACAATTTCCCAGCTTCATCAATCATTTCAATTGCTGCATAAGAAAAAGGAGTATTCGTCTCACTCATTAAATTAATTTGTTTCTTAATTTTTGTTGGCATCCAAATATCATCACTGTCTAAAAAAGCTACATATTCACCTGTAGCCAATTCTAAAGCTTTATTTCTGGCTGCCCCAGCACCCTGATTTGTTGGTTGCAAATAATAAATAATATTCTGATGATTTTTCATATACTCTTTGATAATGTCGGCAGAATTATCCCTTGACCGATCATCTACAAGAACAATTTCTATATCCTTATATGTTTGAGCAAATACTGAATCCAGAGCTTCTGATATAAACTTTTCTGCATTGTAAACTGGTATTATTACTGAAACTCTTCCTTTTACATATTCTCTTTCCATTCGTTATTCCTTATTTATCATAAATTGGTGTTAGCCAACTCATATAATCCTTGTTTATTCCGCTTACTACATCTAAATATCTTAAATGGATGTCGCTTGTTATTGTTCCAATTTCACAGTTATTGATTTCATATTTATCAATACTTAATACAGGTGTTATTTCCATTGCAGACCCACATAAGAATGCTTCATCACATATATATAATTCTGTTCTATCAATTGTTCTCTCTGTAACTTTATAACCTTCGTTAATTGCAATCTTTAGAATTGTATCTCTAGTAATACTTTCTAATACACTGTCAGTCAATTTGGGTGTAATAATTTCTTTATTTTTGACAATAAAAAAACATGATCCAGGTCCTTCTGCAACTTTTCCTACTTCGTTAAGGAAGATACATGTATCATATCCATTTCTTAATGCTTCTCTTTGTCCAACTCTACTATTAATATAGTTTGCACCACATTTAATTCTTGGTGATAAGTTTTCATCACTAATTCTTCTCCATGATGTAACACAACAATATAAACCTTTTTTATTGTATTCTGCACTTGTTCTACCTCTTGGTATTGGAGCAACAAACATTTCAACTGGTCCTTCTGAACCCCATGAACCAAATTCATCAACAAATAGGGTTTGTCTCACTGATAAATTTTCATCATATTCATTAGCTTTAACCACATCAACTAATGCTTTAGTAAAATCTTCTTTTGTATATTTACAATCCAATTGTAATAATCTTGCTGATTTTAATAGTCTTTCATAATGATCATCTAATCTAAAAGCATATAATTGTTTTTCTTCGTCATTCCAATAACATGGAATTCCTTCGAATACATTTAACCCAAATTGTGACGTTGGTGCCAAGATATTAATTTTAGCATCATTAACATTTAGAATTTCACCTTTGAACCAAATTCTTCTATTTTCTACATCATATTTCATTATAATTCCCCCTCATCCGGCAGATGTGCAATACGAATGATTTCTTTTTCTTCCAACTTTGCAGCCTCTATATCACTCATGTTTTCATCACTTTTATTTTCATATATATTTTCTTTTTTAAAGACCTTAATAACTGATTCAAATAATATTTGAATATCTATAAGGATTCCTCTTTTTTTAAACAAGTCTACATATTGATTGTCATATGCAACCTTGTCATCCCATGAAATATCATTTCTTCCTTTAACTTGAGCAAGACCTGTAAGACCTGCTTTTACATTAAATCGCTTCTTATATTTTCTGTTTAAAGTATCATAATCACCAAGTTCATAAGAAACACAGGGTCTAGGACCCACTATAGACATGCTTCCAAAGAATATATTAAATAATTGAGGCAATTCATCAATACTGCTATTTCTAAGAAATCTTCCAACTTTTGTTACTCTCGGATCATTTTCGTAATTAAATAATCCAGCGCCTTCATTCTCAGCATTTACCTTCATTGAACGAAATTTAAACATATTAAATATTTTCCCATCTTTCGTTCTTCTACCCTGTTTAAAAAAAACAGGGCCTTTAGAATCTAGTTTTATTGCTATCGAAACAATAATCCATAAAGGAATTAACAAGACAATTAAAATACCAGACGAAACAATATCAAATAATCTTTTTAATATTCTATTAATAATCATAACTTGCTCCTAAAAATTGTATGTATGAAAAATATCATCAAAAGTCTCAGCACGTTTAATAACTTCTTCTTTTCCATCAGAAATATCTAATACAGCAAAGTTAGGAAGAATAAATGCTGGTTTCATAACTAACGAATATGAACCACAATTATTAATAACAATCATATCTCCAACCGCTAGTTTTCCATTATATGATTTATATAAAACATCATTTTCAATACATGTAAATCCAACAAAGTCTAAATCATTATATATTTCTTGTTTATCTGAAGCATTAAATACATCAATTGGAGGATTAATACCAGTCATACTTACATTTTTTTGACTACCCAATACAGAAGCAATGTACTTACCACGAATATTCTTTATGCTTTTCACTGTTCCTACAAACTTCATACAGTCACCAACTAATGCTGATCCTGGTTCAATAATTAATTCCGGTAATTGATCACAACCTTTAAATTTCTCCATAAATAATGGTGCTACAGCATTAGCATAGTCTTCATATTTTGGAATTTCAGTTGTAAATTGATTTTTTAGAGAATCAGGCATTTTGCCAAATAATCCCCCACCTAGATCAATTCGTTGAGGAATAATACCGATACTATCAATTAAATCAATCATTCCTTTTGCTCTATTAGGCCAATAATCTAATTGTCTTTTAGCAAAATGACATTGTAAACTAATTAATTTTACATTTGGTTTTTTTGTTGTAAATTCCAATACTTGTCTAAAATCTTCACTGTTTACATCAAAACCAAATCGTGATACCACTCCATCACTAACATCAAAATTACATCTTATGCCCAGATTAAAATACTGATCTGGATAACAATTTACAATTTCTTTAATCATTTCTAATTCTTCTAACGAATCAATATTAATTGTTCCGCCATTAATTAGAAATTTTTCTACTGTTGATTTTGTTTTAATAGGACCATTCCAAATAATATTACTATAATCCACCCCAATTCGTAATGCTAATTCTAATTCCATTTCAGAAACAACCTCAGCATAACCACCTAATTCATTTACAATTTTACATAACTTAGGTGTATAGTTTGTTTTATATGAGTAAGCAATATTAAAGTTTGGATATATATTTGAAAAAGATCCTTTCAACTCTAAAAAATTATCTCTAAACTGGTTACTATCTAACAGATAGTATGCATCACCATATTTATTTTTTAAATCCAATAACTTTCCTTTATTTAATTCCATTACAATTTCTCCTATGTTTTACAATTTGCTCCACCAGCCTTTGTACTTCATTACTGTTATTTATAAATTCCTCTTCAGTTTTATACTCCAGTGATTTTTCAAAATTTTTCAATATTTTCATATTACTAGAAAAAATATATTCGACTTTTTTAATATCATTTATTTTTTTATAATTACAAAAGCTACGAGATAATATTGCTCTTGTTGAGCCATACTTAAAATGCTCCATAATAATTCTTTCTGCTGGTAAAATTCCCTCCCCTAACTTTGCAATTCCTCCAAATCCATAAGGAATACCTTTAGCAGCTATTTTCTTACACAATTTTTCAACTGTCCCATTACTTAAAAGTTCGAACATGAAACTTAAATTATAGGACAAATGTAAATCATTTAATCCAATATGAATTTCATCCATATGACATAATTCTAAAATTTTATCTAAACATTCAACTGCTTCCTTTGTTTCTAATAAAAGTGTTGTCTTAACTCTGCCATCTACAATTGATAAAAAAGTATTTACATCGTCAACTGATTTCCACATAGGTAACATAATAATATCTGCTCCAGCATCTATCACTTTATTAATTTCTTCTTCAGAATTTTTATTAATTGGATTAATTCTGACTAACATGTCCGATGTTGTTAACAAAGGAGCTATTTTTTTTATATCTTCAATGGAATGATTTGATTTAACTGTATTCATTCCTTTTTGTCTTTCCTCTTTACCAAGAGTTTCTAAATCTATCCATATTCTATCAACTCCGTACTTTTGTGCTATCAAAGCCACGTCAGAGTTATTAGTTATATACATTAGTTTCAATGCCATATCAACTCTCCCTTCAATATACCAATTAAAAGAAACTTGGTTCTTCACCACATTGTTTCTTATAAACTTCTTGCCAATATTGTTCTTTGTTATTCTCTTTTGGATTTAAGTTTATGATGATTTGATTGTTAAAAGCTTTAATAGATGCAATAGAGTAGTTGTTTGTTAATTGCTGATAAGCCTCTTTACCATTTGTATATTGGTATTGTTTATCATCAATAATACATATCACTTCTGATTCTATTTTTTCTAATATTTTAGTCACTCTTTATACCTCCTTTTTGAACATAAAAAAACAGGTTCAACGCCTGTTTTAGTCATATTTATGAGGTAGAAGATACAATTCCCCCTTACCCCAAATAATCTAGACTTTATGTTCAGAACTAATGTGTTATCAAGTTAACCTGAGTAACACTTAATCCTTGCTTTTAAGTTCAACTCCTAGAATAATCTTTCTATCAAAGAAAGGTAAATCTAGTTGTGCTGTACAATGATGTTTCATGACTCTGACAATATGATCTTGATAATGCAGTAGGGGACCTTCTGTTATAATCGTCTTACCCTCTTCTTGGTAACCAACAGATACTCTAGCAACATTATCTTTATCTAATATATTATTAAAGAACTCTATTTCTTTTTCTCTTAAAGCAGGTACTTCAGCATTCTCTAATTGTTTAATCAGTCCATCATTCTTATCTTTCATAGACAATAAAAGATCATTAAAATCACTTTGTTTTAAATCCGACTTTACAAAGATATAGTTATCAAACATATCCTTAGTAGTCTTTTTCTTTGCTTGCCTATGAAATACTTCAGTTTTAGGAATAAAGGCAGTAAGTTCTTTTCTTTGATTCAAATTAGATAGTATTTTATTAGTTTTATTACTGAATACATATAAGACATACCAGTTCATCTTAATAATCAATCGCAACAAGTAGTTTTCCAGTAAGAATTTCTGTACCTAATGTTGCAAATCTTCTATATTTATCAACTTTTTTGATTATATCTTCTAAACCTACTAAAGGACCATCAGTTGGCACAAATCTTCGATCCACTATAACTCCTTTTGTATGTTTGACCGTATCAGTATTATCTAATAACTTTTCTAGTAAAGACTGCTCTTCACTAGTTAATGGATATGTATCTTTATACTCAAGTAAATCTACTAATCCATTAATCGTTTTAAAATACTCTTTAAATTGTTCATCAAAAGCTTCTTGATCAAAATCACTCTTGATAAATACATAGTCAGGATATATTTCCTTAACTATAAACTCAGCTGTTTCCCCTCTACCAAAACATCTTTCACTTTTAGGTATAAAGGCATTCATGTTCACTTGTTTGTTTAAAGTACTAACAAGTTTTTTAGTTCTACCAGTTTTGCATCTGGCTACGTACCAATACATTGTTACCTCCAACCCTTCCATTTTCGCAGAACACTATATTCTACGAAAAAATTAGAATCTTAAAAGAATATCAATTTATTATTGCTATCTCAAAAAGAATAAATATTTCATTTATCGTTAATTTTGGATAAAATGATTAACACAAATAAATTTATTATGATGAAAATAAGAATTGATTAATTTTATCTAACGATTTTCAAATATTTTTTCATTATTAATTTGTTTTTTAAACACATCGAACTATAAAAACATTAGTTATTTACTGTTAAAATCATCAGATAAAACAGACTATTATCTTAATAGCTCAAATACCTGATAATTACTGTCAATTCGTCGCTTTTTTATTTGAAACAACAACAATTTATGATATAATTCGGTTCGTAGAATATAGTGTTCTGCGAAAAATAAAAAAAGCGCTTATTTATAGTAATTCACTATAATTGAGCGCTTTTTCTATATGTATATTTTCCTGTTTATTCAAGGATGTTTATAAATCACAAATTCCTTTATTTTCTCCATAAACACTATACCAGTCTTGATTAAAATCATCTACAGCTTTTTCAATATTTGGATTATTAAAAATCGCTTTTAGAACACTGACTGGTGCTGTAATTGCTTGGGCTCCACTATTAAAAGAATCTCTTACTTGCTGGACACCTTTGAAACTGGCTGCTAAAATCTTACAATCATAATCATCCATCACGATTCGATTTGACAACTCATTGATTAATTCAAACGGATCACTACCAAGGTTCCCAATTCGATTAACATATGGAGCAATATAATCAGCCCCGGCTGCCAATGCCATATATGCCTGCATCAGGTCGTAAACAGCAGTTGCTGTAACATTGATGCCTTCTGCTTTTAAAATCTTGATAGCTTTGATTCCTTCATATGATACAGGAATCTTCACATAAACTCGATTATCAATTTCCTTTAAAATTCGATGTGCTTCATTAACCATCTCATCACAATTTTTAGAAATCACTTGAACATGTAAGCTTCTATCTTTTCCAATAATATCCCTTACTTTTCTCATGTGATCAAAGAAGTTTTCTGGTGCAGTTGCTTTTACAATAGAAGGGTTGCTTGTCACCCCTACGATCGGCATATGATCTATAGCATCTTTAATTTCCTCTAAATTCACAGTATCAATAATAAATTCCATTTTTATCTTCTCCTTATTCTATGATTAAATTTTTTAAACCTGTTTGATAAACTAACTGATGAAAATGTTCCATCTGTTCTTTATCAAACATCTTCAATTGTTTATCAACTTCATATTCCAGATCAACTAATTCATATTTTGCAAAAGCTAATGGATTGTAATTCAACAATTCGTATTTAACTTCTGGATAAATATTAACAAGAAAATTTGCAATACTTTTTATATTATGATCAGTCGCCGTCATTGTCGGTATCAATGGTGTTCTGATTATAACTTTGTTTCTATATTCACTTTCTAAAATATATTCAATATGCTGTTTTATCATTTTTGATGAAACGTTAGTTAATTCCATGTGTCTCTTTTCATCAAAAACTTTTAAATCAATATATATTAAATCAAGATATGGGAGTATTTTTTTGATTAATTCTAATGATCCATACATAGTTGTTTCAATCGCAGTATGAATTTTCTCTTCTTGACAAGCTTTTAAAATCTCATACAAGAATTCTCCTTGCATAAGCGGTTCCCCTCCAGAGAATGTCACACCACCATCATCTCTAAAAAATGCCCTATCTTCCTTGATTTTTTCCATTAATTGTTTTATATCATACGCTTCACTATCATAACGAATAGCATTACCTGGACAAGCTTTTACCAAATTATCAAAAGTTCCTTCATATTGCAAATTGAAATACGGACGATTATTTTCATATTTAATTTGATTTTTTTTAGAAAACTCCACACATCTTTGACAATGAATACAACTATTTTCAAAATATATTGGTCTTCTTTGAGATGATAATCCTTCTGGATTTTGACACCATTTACACCTTAGTGGACAGCCTTTAAAAAAAACTGTTGTTCTTAATCCATATCCGTCATGAACAGCAAATCTTTTGATATCAAATACTAAAGCTTTAGATATCTTCATAAGCCGTCCTTTCAATAATCTCATCTTGCAGCTTACCAGCCAGTTCTACAAAATAAGCTGTATATCCTGCAACCCGAATCGTTAATGACCTATGTTGTTCCGGATGAAGCTTCGCATCCAACAAATCTTCACGTCGTACTACATTGAATTGAATATGTGGAATTTTTAAATCTACAAATGCTCTTAAAAAGTTTTCAAATTTCATCATTCCTGTTTCAGTTTTAAAAAACTCTGGTAAAAATTTCATATTTAACAAGCCCCCATTTGTTGTATACGAATCCTTCATACGTGATACCGATTTTAAAACTGCAGTTGGTCCTGCCATATCTCTTCCATAAACTGGTGACATTCCACCATCAGCTAATGGTGTCAAAGCATTTCTACCATCAGGTGATGCACCTACATTTTCACCCATTGGAACATGAGCACTTACTGTATACATTCCGGTATGATATAGACCACCGCGATAATTTGTATAATCTTTCATTCTTTCCCTAAAATAACCAGCCCATTTAGCCCCTAATTCATCGACCCATTTTACATCATTGCCATACTTCGGTACTTTATTTAAAAGCATCGTTTGGATAATTTCATATCCTTTAAAATCTGCTTGTAATGCTTCTAATAATTCATGTCTGGTAATCATCTTTTCATCATATACGAGTACCTTGATTGCTGCAAGTGAATCAGCTAAATTTGCAATTTGTATCATCTGAATCCCTGAAAGATTGTATTTTGCCCCACCACGTGTTACATCTACTCCCTTTTCCAAACAAGAATCAATGACCGTTGATAAAAAAGCTGTCGGCAAGCAATCTTGATGAGCTTTTTCTACAACAATCTCTACTTTCATCATTTTTTCTATAAAATAATCAATTTGTTTTTGAAAAGCATTTTCCAAATCCTCAAAACTCTCATAGGTTTCAATACTTCCAAGATCCAAACCTATTGGTTCATTAGTTAAAAGACATTTTCCATGATTCATAGTTAATTCCAGCGCTTTATTTAAATTGAACATTGCAGCATCAGACCAGCCCAAATTGTTTCCATGTGTCGTTAATTCAACACATCCAACAATTGCATAATTTCTTGCATCTTTTTCTTCAATACCTAAATCTTTAATCATACTATTTACAATTGCCTCATCATTAAAGAACTGTGGCATCCCACTACCTTTAGCAACTACTTTGATTGCTTCCTGTATTAGTTCATGTGAAGAATTTTTATTTAATCTTACTGATAAATTAGGTTGTGGTAATCCTAGATGGTATTGTGCTTTTAATAACAGTAGTGATAACTCATTATAAATATCGCATCCATTTTCATCAATTCCACCAATCGCTATATTAAATCCGATTGGAAAACCAGCAAAATATTTTGCACTGTGCTGATTTCTCAAATACACAATTTGATTAAACTTTAGCCACAAACACTCTAATATTTCTAATGCCTCTTGCTTTGATATAATTCCTTTTTCAATATCTTTTTGATAATAAGGATAAAGATATTGATCCATTCTTCCAGGAGAAAATGATGATGCATTAGACTCCATGTGTAGAACAACAAATAAAAACCAAAGTGATTGTACAGCCTCATGAAATGACTGAGCAGGTCGACTAGCAAGATTTGCACAAATATCTGCAACCCTTTGTAAAGATTTCTTATTATCATCTTCCAGACTTTCCAACATTGTCAAAATATAATCATGATAACGCATCATAAAATGGCAGACACCTTCTAAAACAATAATTGTACATTCATAAAATTCCTTTTGATTTTCATCACAATTTTTTAACTTTTCATAAGCTTTTGTCATCAATCCTTTTGGTCCAAGCTCTAGCCAAGTCTTCGTATCTGGACAAATGTGTCCTTGAGCATGATCTTTTTGATTAATTTTAACAACTTTAGCAATTGCATTAATTTCCTCACCATAATTCTCTTTTATGACATCTTCCAATGAACGGTCTTGCCAATATGGATAAATTATCTCCTTAAATTCTTTTACATCTTCCTTTTTTATTCGGAATTTATCTTGTGGTCTTGTTGGTAAAGTCTCAAACTCTTTGTTAACCCAAGAACATCCACTTTCTGGAAATACTACTCCGTACCTAACACCTTTAGTGCGATTCCCAACAATCAACTCTTCTTTTTCTACGCCAATTTCTAATTCTTCTAATGCTGCTTTCAAAGATAACGCTCTTTTTTTAGGAATTGATAAGCTTTCATTTTCTTGATAAATCCTCGTTATAATTCGTGCCTGTTCAATTGAAACATAACGTGGTTCATTTAACATTTTTTCCTTTAATAAAATAATTCTTGGAGTTTGTTCTAAATTATCCATAGCTAATTCTCCTCATCTCATTTTTTATCGTTTTTTATTGTTTGTAATTGAATTATAATACATATACAATATTTTTCAATATATTTTCAATAAAAAATAATAAAAAAGTGGCTTTAAACCACTTTATCATAAAATATCTAATCCATATTTATTAATAAGTTCCCGTTGTTGAAGCGTTATCGCCTTTTCACAAATAATTCCCGTAAAATCATCTATATGAGAAAAAACATAATTCCCGTCTAATTTTAATTTTGCCGTTTCAGCCAACATATAACTCTTTTTACTAGAATTAATCACTTGCTTTTTAGTTAATCCATCATCGATATCATAAGTTGTAATATTTCCTGAATGTAAGTCAATTCCAACCACACCTAAAAATGACAAGTCAAATTTATAACTCTTTATTTGGTCTATAGTAATTGCACCTAAGAATCCGTCTTTAGGATTATTAAATTCTCCACCAATAAAAATCAATCTTGCTCGACATTCACCTCTAAAAATATTGATCAATTCAATCATATTAGTTACAACCGTTACGTTCATATCACGCTGATAGATAAGTTTTGCCAACTCAATATTAATTGTTGAAATTCCTAAAAAAACCATTGTTCCCGGCTCAATTATTTCAACTGCTTTTTGAGCAATAAGCTTCTTTTCAGGTGAATTTAAACCAATTCGTTCACCGACATTAACACGATGAAGATTAGTTCGTATCTGTGTTGCTCCACCATGAATTCTCTTTAATTTTCCATTTTTTTCTAGTATTGTTAAATCTTTACGAATACAATCTTCGGTTACATTAAAATCCTTACTTAAATCTCTAACTCTTACTTGCCCTTCTAAATCTAGTTTAGCAATAATCTGATTATGCCGTTCTTGTTGTAACATCATGATCATCCCTTCTTTGTTAGTATTATGCCATTATTTAAAATAAAATACAATGACTATAAAATTTATAAATATGCCTAATACTTTTCAGCCCCTTTTTTAACTATCTTTTTATCCACTGTTTAGGTTATACTTAAGTAATTGAGGTCAAAGTTATTAATAAAATTATTAAACGTAATAAAATGATAAGTGTAAGGAGGGATTATTATTAGAACAATTGGCTGTTTAGTAAGTCACAAACGAATTTTAGTTGAATTTATTATTAGTATTTTGGGTCTGGATCTACTCTATGCCATTTTTTCAAACACATTCAAAAAGCTTAATTTTTTATCTACAAAATCCAGAATTGTATTCACCGACCATTATTTTTATGATGATTGCAATAATCATTGTCACTGCCGGTTACGGAAATCGACAAATTATTGTCATTGATAAAAAATATTTTAAATATTGCAGTAATCAAAATTTATGGTTTAATTACCAACAATTTTACCGCATTATTTTTAACTGGGAACCAACATTTGACATTCAAATACCGCTAGTTAATATTGCAAAGATTGCCCTATCATACAGTGATATTTATATACTATGCAATCAAATTTATTGAGGCTCAAGGCGTTAAAATCCAGGATTCCTATCACTTAAAAGAAGCTTTAGCTAATAAAGACATGCGTTTTGCTGAATATATTGAAAAAACAAGTAATCATTTTTAAAGAAATTACATCTATTCATGACCTGAAAAAAATTTTTCTCCACCCAAAATGGATAGCCACTCAATTATATTTATCATTGATAATCAAGAATTAGTGTTCCTTTCATTAAGTTACCATCCTTTATGCTTTATTGGAAAAAAATGATTTAGAAACAGAGCTTAATCACGCTATTTCTTTGTTATTAAACCTGCATAAAAATATTGAACAAATTTTAACTTTTAAAATTGGGTATTCTTATATTCAAATAAAAATCAATCAAATAATTTGGATTGAATCATTAGTTACTATTTAATTATCCACACTCAGCTTGGTCAATATAAATTTCGAAAAAACTTAGTCAATTACTCGATGAATTAGCTGTTAATCAATTTATTCAAGTTCACAAGAGCTATATTGTTAATCAAAACCACATTGTTATTCGAAAAAGTAATGAAATAGTTTTAAAAAATAAAATAGCTATTCCGATTGGTCGGAAATTTAAAAATACTAATTAAAATAAAAAAGAGAAATAGAAATGCCTATTTAGCATAATTTCTCTTTTTCGTTATAACTACTTTTGTTTATTTACTTCTCTTCTTTTCATTTCTAAAATTCCAATAATCACTAACAATGAAGCTGCCATAAAAATCATTGGTAACATTGATGAAGTGTCATCACCAGTTTTAACAATAGAATTATTTAATACATCTGGATCTTTATTTACTTCTGCTTGTGTATAGTCCTTAGCGACTAATGTATAGATTGAAAAACGATCAGTCTCAAAAGTAATAATATTTTCATTTGCTAAGCTAGATTTTAAGCCATTAGCTTCATTATCGTGCAGTCTAACTATTCCAAATTGACGGTTTTTCTTAATAAATTCACTAGGAATTGTCATAGATAATTTGATTGGAGACGCCATTTCACTAATTTCTACACCATTTATTTCTGGGATGATCACGTCATCTTTTGAATAAGCTGTAGCCGTAATAGAAATATCGTAATAAGCTAATATTTTCGCTCCATCCTCTAAAACTTTTTCAATCTTATCTTTCTGATCTATCGTTATGTCACTTTCTGTTAGATTTTTCAATGAAAGTTGAGCTTTAATAACAGTTCCCTCAGGTAAATTTCCTAAAATTTCTGCATAGTGTTTATTTAAATAACTCATCACGCTTGTTTGAACTACTTTTTGCGATTCTTCAGCAAGCTCTAATTTACTCCCACCTAAGTGCTCAACCACAGTTTCTACAGTTATTTTATCAGCAGGATCTTGTCCATTATCTCCTGAGTCACCACCAGACACACTTGATAATATTACTGCTGGACAATCGAATTCCATACTATTTTCAGCTTTATCATTTACATATACATATGTAATTTTTGCTGGTGTAAATTCTATTTCAAAATCTTTATTACTATCAATTCTAATTGTTCCTAAAGTAATCTCTTGCTGTTCAAATAACTTAGTTTTATTCGATAATAACAAATCAATTTTATTTTCGGAAAGATTATAATCATATATTGAAGCTAGTTTCTTTAATCCTTCGTCCAACATAAATGCATTTTGATATTCTTGAATTGATTTTGACGTATTAATAGATAAATGCATCGTTGCAATTTGACGTTCAAACATTTCTTGACTTAAATGTAGTTTTACTGTCAACTCATCGCCAGCTTGATTAGGTGTCAAAATAATATGTGGCTTATCTGTTGTAATTTCGTGTTCATTATCATTAATAGCATAAATATTAGTTGATAAAGATAAACACATTACTACAGCTATAAAAAATTGAAATATTTTTTTCATTATTTACCACCTCTCTTTTGATTTCCGATTGTGATTGAAGGTAATTCAGTTGGAATTTTCACTTCAAAAGAATCACTTACTAAACGTTGACCAGCATTTGTTTGAGCATCGTTAACGCGATACAACTCTGGTTTAATTGAGCCAGGAAGTTCAACTTTAACAAAATTTCCTTCATCATCTTGATATCCAAAGCTATTTTCTATGATTTTTCCATTTTCATCAGTTTCAGGAATTAAATAATAAATCCAAGTTCCTTCACTAACATCAGCTAGATCCCCATCTCCAGGATCTTCTGCAAAAATAGCTTGATAGCCACTTAAAATTTCATCTTTATTATATCTTAATTCCACAACATTATAAGCTGGATTTCCAGCATATGTTCCTGTAAAGATCAATGATCCCTTTGGAATTGTATTATTTGCATCTAGTTTATAATCACCGCTTAATATACCAATACTATTTTCTTGCGACATATCAATATTATCACCTGTTGGTCCTAAGACATCAATTTCCGATAAACTAATATCATTTTCATCAACAGCAACAATCTTAATATAACTACTTGAATATGAAACCAATGATTTATTATTTTCTAATTCATCATTAACAATCTGACTAAAATATAATTTATTTTCTTCACCTGTTTTTAATGAGTCTTCTTTTACTAAAGTCCAGTTGTCCTTATCATCACTTACATAGATCTGTACTTGATTAAATGACGGGTTAGTTAATTTAACCCCGGTTATGTCAGCCAAAGTATTTAGTGAAACAATAAATTCACCTTGTTTTGTATCTGTACTCCCTTTATAAACATTTTGATAATTGTTATCAATTAAATCGTTTACTGCTTTTTGTTCTGGTAAACATGGTGTTGAATCTTCATCACCAACTGCTTCATCATTATCTGAAATAAGATTAGTTTCAATCAGCCATTGATCTTTATCAAGACTTCCATCATGAGAAATTTTGATTGGTTTTAAAGTCAACTCTGCAGCTCGATTTAATAATTTATCATATCCAATGATTGAATAAGTAAAAACACGATTATTAACAGTTGAAACAGTATCTGTAAATGTTGTTTCACCAGTTTCTGCATTTACAAATCCAACTGCTTGACCGTTTCTTAAAATTTCATAACCTAACATTGCTCCATCGACTTTATTTGTGTTAGAAATAGTTAATGTTACTTGATTACTATTTTTGTCATTTGATAATGATGCATTAATTTCAGTGTCTACAGACATTCTAGCTTTACCATCTAAACGATAAGCCATTGAATCGTCATCTAAATATTGTATTTTATCTGTTTCTGCTTCAAATTGGCTAATAAATGCTTTAGTTTCTTCATTTGGAATAATTCCCCATGCTGTAAAGAAATCTGTTAAATCTTTGTTAGCTGCTGCTGAAGCTAAACGTACAAAGTTTTGTTGAGCATCACTGTTTAATTTTAATGCAGTACCACCTTCAGGAATATTCACCTTCCCAGGATTACGAGCATAATAATCTACTCGAGCAAAGAACAATGAATTTAATTGTTCCTCGTGTGAATCATATAATTTATAATGATAATTTTGATCATAAGCTAAATGTAATTGCCAATACATTGCCAATTGTGTAAAGACATTACTTGACATTCCAACCGTATTTGAAGTTACTTTTTCATAAACATCTGGATATTTAAATCTTGTTGTATCATTAGAATCACGATTTTGTGATAATAATGAGAAATAGTTATTAGTTATTTCTGCAATTGCATAACTTCCTTGATTAATGTTATGTCCAATTTCATGGGCAATTCCCCAACCAAATAAAGAACCCGATAAATATTTTCCATTTTCTGCTGCTTCAAATGGAATTCCATTTGATAAACCAGATACTGAACCCCATTCAATTCCGATATGATTTCCACCAGCGTACATAAAAGCACCAGCAAACATTCTTTGATAACGGATATTTAAATGCTGAGCAGGATAGCGATCATTAATAGCAGCTGCATTTTCATTAAGCCCCTTATTTTGATAGAATAATTCCATCATTTGATCCATTGCATTTAATGAATTTAATAATTGATTTGCCTTTTCATCTAATGTTGTACCTTTTAAACCAGCCATGATTTGTTTACCTGATACTGAGTACAGCATATGATCAAGCATAATCTCAGTAGCTCCTAAAATACAATTTTTCTCGTCATAATCATAGTTAACACTATTGTCATCACGATGAAGTTCTTCGTGTTTTGAAGCCATTTTATTAATTTGTGTTTGTAAACTTTGAAGATAAGTTTTTACTTTTTCTAATCGTTCATTTTCATCACTAACTTGATATAAATCTAATGTAGCAATCTTTTCACCACCTGATACTCTAACAGCAATCTTTTCATTAGAATTACCAGTATATTGAACATACACAGATCCACCTTTTTCAACTCCGATAGACTGTAATTCTTTCATACTGATTTCATTTTTACCAACCTTTAAGCTAATTGGACTACTAACAAACGAAGCTGATTCAGCATGATATTGCGAATATACAAGTTGTAAATTCACAGCTTGTCCATTACGTTTCCCTTCTTGACCTACATAAACGATAAATGTATCACCAGGATATGTAACATATCCTAACGGTTGCCAAGAGTTTAATCCTCCAAATCCAAGGTTTCCTTGTTTACTTGCTGCAATTCCATTATGAATCTCTTGAATATTTTGTAGTGCAGTTCCCTCAACAACTTGTCTTGCTTGATTAAGCTCTAACTGAATTAAATCTTTAAATGGATGTAATTCTTGTGATACCTCGTCAGGTGTATTCAATCTAGTTTGTAAATCATCAAGCGTTGTAGAAGTAACATCATCTCTTACAGTTAAATGGAATGAATCTGTAAATAAAGCATTGACATCTTCTTCTAATGAATCATAGTAATAAAAATTAAACTCTGAAATACGCATTGTTCGATTTGAACTTTGTACTCCAAATCTAACTTTATTAGTTTTTATTGGTTTCGCAAGATGAGCGATAAAATAAATTCTTCCGTTATCATCTGTTTTTCTTCTGAAAGCATCGATCGAAGCATCTACTTCTTTACCACTTTCATCATAATATGAAATTCCAATATTATTAATACTACTATCATTAACTGGTCCAGCAAATGAAATATAGTTCATTTCATAGGTATCATCAAATTCAAACGTCAAACGCCAATTACGGTGATAACTAACTCCAAAATCCCAGTCATTGATTTGTAGATAAGAATCATAGTTATCATCTACTAAAGCTAAAGCGCTATTAGTTGTCGTACTCACTTCATCTAACGGGCTATTTACGATTTCTGTAACTCCATTATTTCCGTAGTAAACATTATTGATATGATTTGATAATTTCCCTTCACCATTTGAAGTATTAAGCAATTTATATTGTGGTAATTGAGCAGGTAAAATATTAACCGTCGTTGCTTCACTTACTAAAGAAGCTGGCCCTGTACCTTTTTTATTATTACCAGTAACATATACTTCATATTTAGTATTATCCTTTAAAGAAGTGATTGTATATGAGGTTCCTTCGTATTTACTTACAGCCTCAATATACTCTCCATTCCCCTTTTCACGATAAAAAACATTGTAAGAATCTGTACTCTTCATATCTTTCCAAGATACATTAATCGAGCGATAAGCACCAACTGCTTTTACATTATCAGGTGCATCAGGAACTTTTGAAGCTTGTGGTGTAGCCTCAACTGCAGCTGAATAATCTGATTCCCAAAGTGAATTTTTATCAGCATCATTAATCGCTTTAACACTAATTTTATATGTTTTACCATTTAATAGATCTTTATCGTTAAATGATTTTAAATTAAATGAATTGACATTAGAGGCATGCTCCTCAGTCTTACCATTATAGGTTATTTTTACTTTATAACCTGTAACGTTATTTAATGCATCCCACTTAATATAGAGTTCTTCATCTAACTCATCAACTGTAATTCCTGTCGGAATATCTAATTTTGGAGCAGGAATATGATCTTCCATCCCATTTAAAAACTCTACTTTAGAAATTTCTGCTAATGATTTAGAAGATGTTCCTGTTACTTTAATCGTAACTTTTTTTACTGCAATTTGAGTTCCTAAATCAATTACAATTGATCCATCAGCCTGAACGATTGCTTGTCGTGAAGCCATGCGAGCACGTGATTTAGCTGTACTGATAACTGCTTCTATCTCTTCTCCATTCTCAGCGACAACAATTACACTACCTTCTGTTATTGCATTTTCTTTAGTGCCTTGAATCGTCAACTGTGTAACTGCTACTGGCTTTTTAACTTCAAGACTCATTTGAATCGGATTACTTTGTGAAATTTCTTCATCTTTTTCCGGCTTTAACTTAAGCGTTTCTTCTTGAGCTGTCTCACTAAAAATATTTTCTATTTTTCCCTCTAAAGTTCCTTGTAACTCATCATTATTTACTGAGACATTGTTTACTAACAATGGCTGAGTTTCAATAACTGGTTCCAATCTTGTAACTTGAGTAGTTCCATTATCACTATAAGCATATGTAAAAGTGTGTAAATCTAATAAATCAATTTTATTATTATCATCAATATCTAATAAAGAATTAGAACTATCATTATTAAAAATGGCAGTAGATAATATTTTTTTATCTTTGCTATCAATTTTACCATCCTTATTAAAATCACCATATGCAAATGTACCAAATCCATTGCCTTCAATATTATCAGCAACTGAGTTTGTATTGACATACTTTACAGTAGTTTCATTGTTATTAACAACAACCTCTTTACTAACAGTTTCATAACCATCACCTTGAATTGTTAAAGTATATGTTCCATTAACAATATTCTTAAATTCAAAGATTTGACTATTTTCTTTAGTCGAATCTAATTCTCCAGTGTAAGTTTGTTCAATATTAGCTAATTGTGCTGACAAAGTACTAATATTCTTTTTAAAATACTGCGTATTAATAATCAGTTTTACTTTACCCGTTATTGAAGAATTCTTAACATCAGCTGTTTTTTCTGGCGACGTTGATTCATTATTAACTGTTTTTTCATTAGTTATCATTGAAGAATCGTTTTCATTTTTTGTTGATTCACCATTTGTAACTGATGTAGTTATTTCTTGCCCCTGACTTTCATTATCAGCATAAATAGTTAACTGTGTTGACCCCAGCAAAACAACTACGACAAGAAAAAAAGCAAGTATTTTCTTCATTGTAATTCTCCTTTCCTATTTGTTATTTTTGTCCATTTAATGGGCTTAACTCGCATTGCAAATCAATGTTACGTTATTTATTTTTACTGTGCTGTTTCTATTTTATGCGCACAAAAAAAATGCACACATAAAAATAGCGTACACATACACGAATGAATGCAACTGGCTGCCATATCATAATTGATGAAGGCCCTATAGCTTTGCGTACTTCTTTTTTCAAAGAGTTTGCCATATTTATGAACGCCATGATTATACAATGACTATGTGATAATGTCAAAAAGTTTGCTTAAAAAATGTATTATAAAAAAAACAATTTTATTTTCACTAAAAAAACCTCCAAAACCAAAATAATCACCTTTATATCATGTTATTTTTATTCCAACTCCTCTACTATTTTAAAATCATATTTTTACATATATTAAAAATTAACTCATAAAAAGTGTTTTATCCTTTGAGTTATTGAACTAATAATAACTTTTTGAAAATAAATACAATTTCCCAGGTAATAAATTTCGATATTTATTTTATATAACAAAAAAATGACTAGTTAAATAAGCTGGTCATCTTTTCGTTATATTATTTATTACAGTTAATCACCGATTAAAAGACTAATTTCTTTATTTTCCCAATAATATTATCAACTTAAGACCAGATCTTTTAAACAATTTATCAATTAGAATTGAAGCCTCAAAGGCAGTCCCGGATGTCCTGAATTTGCCTTTTCAACAGTATCAGCGCATAATGCTCTAATGGTACTGACTGTTTTTCTATCAACTGCTTCCATATTAGCCTCCAAATACTGCTCGATAGTCTTTTTGGAATTTTTCAATCCCCTCAGCAGTCAAAGGATGTTTCAGCATTTGTTCAATAACACTGTAAGGAACAGTTGCCAGATCCGCTCCGGCTTTAGCACATTCAATAACATGACAGGCGTTTCTGACACTGGCTGAGATGATCTGCGCTTTGATATCATGCGTTTTGAATATTGCGGCAATATCTCTGATCAGCTGCAGTCCGTCCATCGAGATATCATCGATTCTTCCAACAAATGGAGAAACATAGGTTGCTCCGGCTCTGGCTGCCAGGATTGCCTTTTGGACTTTGTTGCTTTAAGGCAACTCATCCGCTTAATATGATTTGTTATTTAGTTCATCTCCTTTGAGCAACGATTCGCCATTACTTCTGCTCTCCCACACCTCACGATGTGAAACTTGCAAATCACTATATGATTCGTCGACAACTACGCTCACGAGAGACTTTCACCCTAGATATATGGCATGCCCATCACACTTAAAAACTGTTGACTTTTCTACTTTGCCGTCAATTTTTAATGTTTGTTTTTAAATAAAATCAGCGCCTGCTGCATCTTATAAGTACGATAAAAATCAGTCAACATCATAATAACTACATACCCTAAACAAAATAACATGTATAAATTAGTTTTTATAAATAAACAAACGATCATTCCAATAGCTATCACTGTTAATGTTACTTTAGGATATTCAATTAAATCAATGATTAGATAATGCCATGCCTCTAAAAAAATACTGATTAAAAGGGCCAACAAAAAATATAATATAATCACTTGAAAATCAGTATTTACAATCACTGTAGGAGTAATTAGATGCCTAAATAATAAGATATAAATAAAGCTCAACGATAGATTTATGCCTATTCTTTCTAGCACTTCAATCACCTTATTTCTAACCTTTCTTTAAATTTCTTCAAATAACTTCTTGTTAGGACTAGCATGATTCCATTTTGCATATACAAGGTATAACGAGAATTCAGTTCAGGCAGCATATACTCAATATAATTAATATTTACAATTATTGACCTATTTATCCGAATAAAGCTATATTTATCTAATAATTGCTCTAATTCATATAGTTTATAATGACATAGGTACTGACATGTCTGTGTGTTTAAATAGACCTCTTTAGAAAATCCTTCAATATAGACAATATCTTGATAATTAATCCTATATATCTTCTCAGCAAGATAACCAATTAAATACCGTTCGAGCATCTCATTTAAATCACTTTCAACACTTTTTAAATTATTGAGTGTAAAAGTATAATGTAACCCTGCATATTCTATTCCTTGTTCCACTAAAATAATATCTAATTCTTGATAACGAGCAAAAAATGTTTCTAATTTTTGACGATGTTTCTCATTACATATTAATTTCAATTTTTTAGCTCCAATTGATATAACAATGTTTTGCTTTTATTATTTTCATCATATAGAATTATTTTTAGCTCATTATCGTTTTTAATTGGTATAACACATGGTAAACCAGAAATATAATTGTTCTTAATTTTTTCATTATAATACAGCTGATATTCATGATTTCCCTGAATCAAATATGCTTTCAGTATTTTAAAATTAGTATTTTTTAAATGAATGTCTGGTTTCTTTAATACATTATTTTCACTAGTAATATCGATAGTATCATCCGGCAATACTGAATTATCATTAACTTTAATACTCACTTGTTTAGAAATTTCAATGAGTTCATCACGAATATAAATACCTGGGTATGCAACAGTTTTAGTATTGGTCGTTTTAAGTGTTCCTGTTTTATTATTACTCTCATTCCAAATAGAACAATATTCAATGATCACATCATCATTTCGATAAGCATAAATCGCATAATTTGTAAAAACACTTCGATCCTCTAAACGATACATTATCGGATCAGATAAAAAAGTTATTCCACCTATACTCATGATCAAAGCTATGATTGCAATTAGCCAATATGTTTTCTTTCGTGGGTGAACTCGCTTGATTAAAATTTTCGTATATCGCTCACTTAAATACTGATTTATCTTATTTAAGTGATACGTAATGCAGCAAGCCTTATAAAATATATATCCATAGATTCCAATCATAGAAAACCATAGTAACGAAACGAATAAAATATTTAATATCGGAAATGATAAAATAAAATTGATAATTATAAAGTTTTTAATATGTTTTTGATATTTTTCAATTTCAATATAATCGCTACTTATTCTCTCAATTCCTTTTAATACAAAATATAACATTGCAAAACTAATCAATCCTTTAACAAAAACAAATTCATTAAAATCAATACCTTGGTTCAATAAAAATTACTATACATAAAGCTATTGTTAAAATTAATGCATAATCAAGATACTTTTCTCTTAACCGTTTACGGATACATAAAAGTCCTAAAATCATCAAAAGAGCCGAAATATAGGCAGGAATTAAATTTACATCATTGATCGTTAATTTAAGACCATACATAAAAATAAATGCTAATGCGATTAAACCAATTCCCATAATTATTACCTCTCTCTACTTCAAGTATATCTAATAATTTAGATTGTTTCATGCCTTTTGGTCTAAATTGCATTAAATTAGCCTGAATTACAAAAAAATCACAGTAAATACTGTGATTACCAACGTTTTATAATTACATGCAGCTTAGCTAGATCCATCTCTAAAATTTTACCAATTTCCTTTTTTAAATAAACTTCATTTAATTTTGTCTTGGCAATAAATTCGTTATTATTCTTTTCAAATTGAGCTAATTTTTTAAATCTCTCATCTTCACATAAATCATAATAATAGCCATCGTCAAATGATACAACTAAAATATACTCATGTGGTTCTTTATTACTACGGTGACTATACCAATATACAAATAATAAGATTAAAATGATTGCAACCGCCCCAATAATATAATAAATATTCATTCTTCTACCTCCGACTATATCAATTTAACTAAAAAAACTTTACCTTATTATTAGTAACAAATTTGACTTTGAATAATTTTTTTACTTAATCATCTAAATTATAACATTTTATAAAAAGAAAATCCCGTAGAATAATAACATTCTACGAGATCTGGGAAGTAATTCATTTACTATTTATATTCTATCATATGATAAGTATTTTTTCTACCAATCCAGCTTTAAAAACAAACTACCCTTTTAGTTTATTCCGCTGCTCCATTTCTCTTTTTACTAGAGTACTTTCATAATTATCTATTTTATGCTTTAAATAGCTGATGATCGACTGTAATTCTTCAACTTGTGCTTCTAAATTTCCTAATTGTTCGATCATAATATCTTTTCTTTGAGAAATCGTATGCTCTCCTTCATTAAATAAATCTACATACAACTTTATTTGCTCAATTGTCATTCCAGCAGCCCGCATACATTTAATAAAATTGATTCGACGCAAATCCGGTTCCTGATAATCTCGATGACCACTAATATTTTTTGCTACAGGATTCATTAATCCAATTTTTTCATAATATCGTAATGTTGTCGAACTAATCCCAAATTTTTTACTAACTTCTGCAATTGTCATTTTCATCACCCTCTTTATATAATTATAAGTCATAATTTGTAGACCTTCAATTTTTATTTTAACCGATAAATCTTCATTTGAGCTAAGCAAAGAATGACACCAACTATTTGCATTAATGCCCCAAGATAAAAAATCATCCGATAACCACTAAAGGCAGCAATAATTCCCCAAACAACTGAACCAATTGCATACCCAATATCCATTGCAGCATAATATGTCGCATTAGCAATACCGTTTTTACTTTCCGGCATTCGCTTAATTAAAAATGTATTAACAATCGGGGCAACAGCTCCAGTTGCAAATCCAGCGGGAAGCGCTAAAAACAGGAGTTGGTACATCCTAGTTACTTGACCAATTAAATATACACTAATAAAAAATAATAAAGAATTTAATAACAACATTTTGAACTCACCAAAATGAATAACTAGTCTATTCATAATAAAACGTGAACTAATCATTCCAATTGCATTTACTGAAAAAAACATTCCTGCTCCAGCAAATCCAAGACTAATTGCATATAGAGAAACAAATGAGGTAATTGCACTTTGCGTCAAGGAATTAAAGAATAATACTAAAATCGGAACAATTAAAATAAGCCAATTAATAGTTTCTTTCTCTTTATTTTGATTTTCTATGCTAACAATTGATACATCTTTACCCAGCAGCATTAACCCAAAAGTTAAAATACAAATTAATAATGAAACAATAAAAAGCAATTTAAAGCGATCATAATTAGCTCCTAAAATACTATAAGCAATCGATGGTCCTACTACCCCTGTTAAACTGTTGGCAATAGAAGCATAACTAACCCCTTCTAATAATCGATTAGGATGACACATTTTGGCAACATATGTACTAGCCCCAGTTGAAGCTATTCCAAACCCAATCCCTTGCATTATTCGATAAATAATCGCCAATTCAATTTGCTTACAGTCAATAAAGAAAAATGCTGCAGCCATCATCAACGTTATACCACCTAATATTACTTTTTTACACCCAAATTTATCTAACAAAATACCCGCAATAAAACGAACACACAAAGCTGCCAAAGTAAAAATTGATGTCATCAATCCTGCGTATGTATCTAATCCAGTTAAATTTTTAGCAAAAATCGTTAGAACCGACAATACAATATTGGAACAAAGGCATATTGCGAAAAGAATTATTACTGATAATAGATACTTTTTTGTCCAAAGTTTTTCTTTCACGACTATTTTCCTACTCGTTTAGCATTATCAGAATTTGGATCCCAACGTTCTGCCTTTAAATCCATATTATCTAATGCTCTTTTTATATTTTTCAAATCAACCTCATCTAAAATAACTTTGCTGGCTTTAATATTTTCTTCAATCCGACTTAGCTTTCGACTTCCTGGAATAGGTACGATCCAATCACCTTGAGCCATTACCCAAGCTAAAGCGATTTGAGCTGGAGTTACCTGTTTTTCTTTTGCTAACTTCTTGATCAATTCAACTAGTACTTGATTTATTGCCATATTCTCTTTTTTAAATCGTGGTTGTTTACTTCTAGTATCATTTTTAGAAAAAGTTTGATTAGGGTCGATCGTTGCTGTTAAAAATCCTTTACCTAATGGTGCAAATGGAATAAATCCTATTTTCAATTCCTTTAATGTATCAAGTAATCCATTTTTTTCAGGTTCTCTAAAAATCATCGAATACTCACTCTCAACTACTGTAAGTGGGCAAATAGCATGAGCTTTTCTTATTGTTTCAACGCCTGCTTCTGATAATCCCCAATGCTTTATTTTTCCTTCCGCCATCAATTCTTTCATTGTTTGAGCAACAAGCTCAATCGGTGTTTTAGGATCAACACGATGTAAATAATATAAATCCACATAATCTGTTTTTAAACGTTTCAGTGATTCTGATAAAGAAGTGTGAATTACTTCAGGACGTGCATCTAAAACCTGCTTTCCATCAATCACCTTGATTCCACACTTAGTTGCGATCTGATAACTATCACGGGGATAGATACTCAATGCCTGTCCAACTAAATCTTCATTATATAAAATTTCTCCTGTTTCACTAACACCTTGATAACACTCTGCAGTATCAAACATTGTAATTCCTGCTTGATAAGCACCGCGAATTACTTCAATCATTTCTTTTTGATCACTCGCATCACCAAAACCATGGGTCATTCCCATACATCCTAGACCAATTGCTGATATTTCAAAATTACTACCGAGTTTTCTTGTTTCCATTTTCTCTTCCTCCAATATCTTTGATAAATACATCCTAATACTTAGAGTCAACTATAAGTCAATAGTTTTAACTAAAAAAGAACAACTCCCTTATTCATAAAATTAATAGATTGTTTTTCGTAAAATACATTATTTTACTCGTTTTACTAAATAGATATAAATGTTGATAAATTTAAGCAAATAATCTTGAAAAATTAACATATAATGGTACAATACATACGGTCTTAAATATACAAGCTGATTACAGGGGGAAAAGCCAATGAAAGCATTTTCACAAATGAACAATAATGAGTTATGTGAATTAAAAAAAGAATTAGAAAAAAGATATCTTGATTTCAAAGCAAGAGATTTAAAATTAGATATGTCACGCGGTAAACCAGCTAGTGAACAATTAGATTTATCACTCGGTTTATTAAAACAAGAAGATTATATGATTGATGGTATTGATTGCCGTAATTATGGTGGCCTTGAAGGTTTACCAGCAATGCGAAGATTCTTTGGTGAATTATTAGATGTAAATGAGAAAAATGTTATTGTAGGTGGAACGTCTAGTCTAACATTGATGTATGACTATCTTAGTCAAGCTATGTTATTCGGTGTCATGGGAAATACTCCATGGTCAAAGTTAGATAAAGTAAAATTTTTATGTCCAGTTCCTGGATATGACCGTCACTTTGCTTTTTGTGAACATTTCGGAATTGAGATGATCAATATTCCGATGAATAGTGATGGTCCTGATATTGAGACAATAAAAAAACATCTTCAAGATGAAAGTGTTAAGGGAATGTTCTGTGTTCCTAAATATTCTAATCCTCAAGGAATCACATATAGTGATGATATTATTAAAGCAATTGCCAGTTTAACACCAGCAGCAAAAGATTTTAGAATTATATATGATAATGCTTACTGTGTTCATGATTTGAATGAGCATGGCGATACCCTTTTAAATATATTTAACGAATTGCCTAAATATCAGCATGAAGATATGGTCATCATGGTCGCTTCAACATCAAAAATCAGTTTTGCTGGAGCGGGTGTATCATGTATTGTTGCCAGTGAAAATAATATTGTGGACATAAAAAAAAGATTAACGATTCAATCTATCTCGCAAGATAAAATGAATCAATTAAGGCATTTGAACTTTTTTAAAGATGTTGCTGGTTTAAAAGCTCATATGAAAAAACAAGCAGTTTTATTAAAACCTAAATTTGATTGTGTAATCGAACACTTAAATAATGAATTAGGCGGTAAAGGAATTGCTTCATGGATTGAACCAAATGGCGGATATTTTATCAGTCTCGATGTAATGCCTGGATGTGCTAAACGAATTGGGGAATTATGTAAAGATGCTGGTGTCGTTTTAACAACTATCGGAGCAACTTACCCATATGGAATCGACCCACAAGATACTAACATTAGAATTGCTCCATCATATCCTTCAGTGGATGAATTATCAAAAGCCGCTGAACTACTATGTATCTGTGTGCAATTAGCTTGTTTAGAAAAACTATTAAAATAAACTTAGCGAAAGGAAACTTATTCCTTTCGCTTTTTATTTCTTAATTTTCCAATTACAGCCATCACTATTAATGTGAGAGCAGTAATAATATATAAATTCCCCAAAATAAAATCTAAACCATTATTATTTACATGAATCATTAGATTTGGACAAATAACTGAAAAAATTAAAAATACTGTACCGAAAAATAAACCTTTTACTAGACTCGCTGATACATCATTTTGATGACATGACTCTTTAATATTCATCTTCATCAATTCTTTTTCATCAATACTATCATAATAGAAGATTGCATCATTATTAAATTCATCATTAGCGTAATTATTTTCAAAATACTGCCATCCCAAATTTTGATATTTACGTTTGATTAATACTAAGTCATTGGAATCAACAATATAGATACGTTGCAAATCCTTTTTCTTTTTAAATTTTAATACATCTAATCTTAAAGGTTGAAAAAGACCAAAAGGAATAATAGTTTCCAAAATATAATTATGCTGTACTTTTTTATTTAAATACTTCTCTAGTTCCTGACTTCCTAAATAAAGCTTGATCCTCATCATTTCAATCATTCCTTTCAATTATTAGATAATATTGCATTAACTTTAACAATCTCATTAAAATATTCATCTCGTGTTAGACCATGTCGATTTAAAATTTTATCGATCTTACCATCTTTCATATATAACATTTTAGTTGAATACGATGCAACAAATGCATCGTGAGTCACCATAATAATTGTTGTTTGAGAATCATGGTTGATTTTCGAAAATAATTCCATCAATTCTCTAGAATTATTACTATCAAGATTACCAGTTGGTTCATCAGCAATAATTATTTCAGGTTTACTAATTAGGGCTCTTGCAATTGCCGCTCGCTGCTGTTGCCCACCAGAGCACTCATATACATGTTTATCGAGTATGTCCTTAATACCTAAAATCTGTGTAACCTGCTCTAAATTTTCCTGCCATTCTTTTTCACCGATACTATTTATAATTAACGGAAAAAGAATATTTTCACGAATCGTTAAAGAATAAAGTAAATTATAATTTTGAAAAATAAAACCTAACTTTTTCTTTCTAAATTTTGCCTTTGCTGCCCCACTCATCCCAACAATACTTGCACCTGAAATATTAACAATTCCTGAAGTTGCTTTATCAATTGTTGATAAAATATTTACTAAGGTCGTTTTTCCAGAACCAGAAGGCCCCATAATACAAACAAATTCATTATTTTTAATTTCAAAACTAAGATCATCTAAAGCAATTTTTGGTGAAGGACCTAGTTCATCATATATTTTCTTTAAATTTTTAACTTCAAGCATAATATTTGTCATTTTTAATTTCCTCCTTTCTTTCATATAGAATAATCATTTCTGCTAACATATAAGGAATTAGATATTCAGCCATAATAATAAAAGTTGTCATTATTCCCATTCCCTGATTAAAATAAAAGACAATAAAAATATTAAAAATATAAATTATTGACAATATCCAAAGATGACGAAAATAATATTTTATTTCCTGCATATAAACAAAATCAATTTCTGCTCTTGCAAAGCCAAGTTGATAGATGGCATGAAAGTGTTCTCTTCTTTGTATATGATCAATTTTAAAACGATTTATAAGCGTCAAACTCAATAATATATTGGTAATAACAAATGCAAGATGCATCTCAAAATTGAACAAACTATTATCAGTAGTCCCACAAATGAATGGCACGATTCCGATCATTGCTACCATTAAGATTAAAATAAAAGATTTTGACTGTTGCATAATCAAACTTACATCTTCTTTAATTAATAGGTCTTTTGCCGTTTTGCAGTACTTTAAAGCATTTCTATTATAGTGATGTGGTAAATAATGCCGAAACACTCCATAGGCACCGACTGCCCCAAAAAATGAAAATAAGATATATCCACCAACTTGATTATTTCCAGTATACATACATATTAAGCCAAATATATAAATAAGAGGATAAATCCCATCCGGCGGTTTTATTGCACGAGTATCTTTTTTATAACTAATTATATTATGATTTTCAAGTAATTCTGTTATTCCAGTACGCATAATAAAACCACTATTAAATAACATAATTACCAATATCATCGCTAAAATTACTGCTAATCCCTGCATCAAAGCATCAAAACTAAGGACAAAAATATTTGCATCAACACTTAAAATTTCGTATATCACCATTTTAACAATTGGACTTATTCCCAAAAAAACTATAATTCCAATCATTGAAGAAAAAAGGACAATACATAATACTTGAACCAAACTGTATATAGTTCGTTTAAAAAAGCTTAGCCCTGATAAGACAGTTAACCCTATTTCTCTAGATTTAAGTCTAATAAAATAATTGCTTGAATATACCATTAAAACGACACACATAAAGATCATAAAAAACGTTAATAACGCATTATATAAAAATTGAATATTTAAAAAATCTAAATTACCACTAATCTCTGGTGATTTTAGAATTTCCATAAATAATAAACAAACAGTTACTGTTGAAGCTATACAAATACATAAATCAACAGCACTCTTTTTTTCTAACTTTAATAAGTGCAATGCCATTTTAATCATCTTTACAATCTCCTCTTTTTATTAACTTTGCAAAACACTTATTAATACTTTTGCTAGCTCTTTTGAATATCTCAGTATATGGTGTTTTTAAAGCTTTAAATTGTTCATTTACAAGTTTATCAATACTATGCTCATTATCCTTTAATTCTTTTAATGGATAAATATAACTCTCTTTCATAATTGAAATATAATTCTCACGAGGATTATCTAAATTATATTCTTGGGACCAACTGCTAAAATGTTTATTTAAATATTTATTTAACATTACTGGATCATTTCTATCTCGATAAATTCTAATAAGACCTAATGGATCATTGATCGGAACAGATAATGAAACTATATAATTAAATAGATTATTTATCTGACTATTATTCATTATTTGAAAAGAATACGTATCACTAGTAGTATGAATATCAAGATCAACATAATAATTCAAAAAGAAATATGCCTTACCATCACACCCCTTTGAACTACACATCGATAAATCAATCTGCATAATGTCATTACAATTAATTTTCACTTCATTAAAACAAAATTCATTTTGATTAATCAACAGACCCTCGTATTCATGATTTATAGAATTATCAAAAATAACCTCTACTTTATGCCGTTGTATATATGCTTTAATTTTTTCATCAATATCTTTTAACTCAATTTGTAATTGTTCAATATACTCCTGTTTTCTTTCAAGTACATATCTAATTGAAAGTTCACTATTCATTATTAGTTTTATCTCATCAATGGATATTTCCATTGAACGTAATAGTAAGACCATTTTTAATGTATCAAGATCTTTAGATGAATAATTCCGATAATTATTTGCATCTCTTTGACAAACAACTAAGCCTTCTTTTTCATAATAAATTAGTGTTTGTTTAGTTATGCCAAAAATTACTTCAACCTCGTGTGTTGTCATAATAAAACCTCCCTTCTACCTAACATTTAACACTATATACTAAGAATACAGTCAAGGATTATTTATCAAACAACTCAATTAATTGCTTTTTAAAACTATTTCCAATTGGCAATATGGAACCATCTACCAGTTCTACGCAATTTGCAGCGATTTTAATAACAGCATGAAGATTAACAGCATAAGATTTATGGATTTGAATAAAATTTTCATTTTTCATTTGGCAGACAAACTCGCTTATATTTTTTCTTTCAATATATTCACCACTATTAGCATGAATATGAATGTAATGTCTAAAGGATTCAACATAATTAATTGAACTTATTCTTACTTTAGAAATAGTTCCGCTATTTTGAATTTGATAAGTTTTAAATCTTTTTACCATGACATCACCAAGCTGACTCATGAGATTATCAATATCTTCTATAAATTTATTGGTTCGAATATAATTAAAGGCTTCTAACTCATAACCTTTTTTTATTAGCTCTAAATCTTCTAAACCAATCAATACGATGATTTGCTGATAATCCTCTAAACGAATCCTCTTTAAATTTTCAATTTCAGCAATATTTTTAATTTCCATCATATAAACATCATAATTAACTGCTTCTTGGTAATCCATGATTTGTAGATCATCACATAACTTAAGCAGTTCTATTTTTAAGATATTTTTGATATCTTGATTTTTTATTGCCATTGCGATCCTAATCATGATGAACCCCGCTTTCAATTTCATCGATATATTGAGATACCATACGTTTAGGATTAGCAATAACTTCTAATAAATTATATGGATCATTAAGCGTTATTCCAAGAGACTCAATATGTTTACAAGCCATTACAAACTTTTGTGATTCTCTTGTATAAAGTGCTTCTAGTTCTACAGTAGTACCATCTTTCATTGTAATTGTAAAAGTTATAGGATGCCCAATTAAACCAAAAGGAAATATTGGAACATCATGCCAACCTAAATCAATCCTATCCATCTGTTGAACTTTTAAAGCGAGGAAATAGCTATTTTGCTGTTTAGGAAGATAAAAAGCTTTGATTCTAGCTGTAAATTTTCTAAACGAACTATATTTAAATACCTCTTCATCGATACTCCACCACATTCCAGAGCTATAAATTATTGGACCAGCAATAAAAAAATTAATAATTAAAATAACAAGGCCTAAAAAAATTCCATTGACGATTGAAGCATGGTATTGAACTTCAAATACAATCAACATTGTCGCAAATGGTACCCATATCAACATATTGACAATAGCTAAAATCCTTCGCGGTTTTCCGATTACATATTTTTTCACGTCCATCTCCTCCTAATTTTATTTTATCTAATTATTATTAAAATGATATACTTATGGCACGTATTGAGATTTACTGGCACAAAAAAAGATTAATGATTCTGCTCATTAATCTTTAATACGATTTTTTCGATATTCTAGGAAATCATTAAAGAACATCCGAATTACACAAATTAACGGAACTCCTAAAAACATTCCCAAGAATCCAAAGAGACTCCCAAATATGGTAATTGAGCAAATAATCCAAAATGGTGATATTCCTACACTATCGCCTAAAATGCGCGGTCCTAAAATCAAGCCATCAAACTGCTGTAACGCAAAAATGAAAAGAGCAGTCCAGATTGCTGGCATTATCCCATTTGTTAATAATACGATAAAAACTACGGGCACCCCACCTATGAATGGTCCAAAATAAGGAATCATGTTGGTAATAAAAACAACAAAAGCTAATAATGGGAAAAACGGTAAGCCCATCAGTCCAAATCCGACTAGTGCAATCAATCCAATAATGACTGAATCAATGAATTTCCCATAAATAAAATTACCAAAAATACGATGTGATTTAATCGCATAACCATGAATTAAATTCAAATTTTCTTGACTAATAAAACAAAGCATAAAACGATCAAAAATACGTGCAAGTTTTTCTGCTTCAATCAAAATATATGGACAAAAGATCAAGCCCATCAAAATAGTTAATAACGTACTCCCCGTTTTACCTGCAAAAGCAATTACTTCCATAAAATCATTTGCGCTAAGACTTTTGATAGAATCAACAAAAGTCTGCTCCACCTGGATAATCGTTCCTGCTAAATTAGGATCTTCAAAAGAACTATTTATCGATGCTTCAAAACTCTTAACATATGTATCAATATTTTTAGCAAATTCTACTGCATAATCCATAACCATAGGAATTAACCAGGTCAATAACAAAATAATCATTAAAATTACTGCCAAGCTCACTAATAAAACACTTAATACACGTCTATGCTTTTTCAAAAATGAGCTTTGACAGTTTTCAAACAGTTTAGTCACCATCTGTACTAACGGCTCTAAAAAATAGGCTAGTACCCCACCTATAATAATCGGGAAGCACGCATTTAATAATACCGAAAACCATGATGGTTCAAATACCTTATAAACAACTATTAACAAAATTCCGATTATTAACAGTCCACTATATTGTTTTAATTTATCTTTTTGCATTTATAATTCTCCTTAGATAGTTATCCTAATTATACCATAATTATGCAGGCATTTCCCCTTTTTATTCCACTTATCCAAAAGTTGCTCTATATACGACAACGTCATTACTTCATAAACCTCTTTACTAACTAGATCATATAAATGGAAATCATCATTAATAACAACTAAAGTTAGACCGTATTCACTTAATTTTTCCAAAATAAAACCCTCCTCAATGCAGTTTATGCATTAAAAGAGGGAATATTACTCATATACATGATCAAACTTAAAGAAAGCATTACACCGCCAAATACATCACTAAAATAATGGACTCCCAAATATATACGACTTAATGTCACAAATAATATAATTATTATACATCCGCTGATCAATAACTTGCGATATTTCAACTTACTATGATACAAATAATAAATAAATAATCCATATAGACAAGTTATTGCCATTGCATGTCCACTAGGAAAACTATAATTAGTTTCGTTGACTAAATGCACAACACTTGGTCGAGGCCGCTTAACAATAAACTTTATAATTCGATTAAGCAGCTGCTGGATAAATGACGCTGCTAAGCAAACTAGAGCAATTCTTTTACTGATTATAAATGCAACACAGATTGCTCCAATAATCCCGATAAAACTTCCTAGATGAGTTACCATAATTACAATTGGTGTTACTCTTTCATTAATCAGTATTTGCAGCAATTGATAAACAAAATTATCGATTGGTTTAATTATTCCAGTCATAATTAGAAAATAATCAAGGATAAACAAAGCTAATGGGATTAAAAAAAACCACTGTTTATAATTCTTTTTTAACTTTAACGCCATTTTCTTTAACTATAAATGCTGGTACCCCAACAACTGTACAATTATCAGGGACATCCTTTAACACAACTGTTTGAGCTCCAATAATACTATTATTACCAATCGTAACATCACCAATAACCTTTGCTCCTGCTGAAACCATGACATTATTCAATAACGTTGGATGGCGCTTTACTTTGTGTTCACCAGTTCCAACTCCACCTAAAGTAACACCTTGATATAAAACACAATCATCACCTATGATCGTTGTTTCACCAATAACTACCCCCATACCATGATCAATAAATAAACGCTTTCCAATAGTTGCCCCAGGATGAATTTCGATTCCCGTAAAAAATCTTGCAATTTGGCTAAACATCCGTGCTAAAAATTTTAAATGCAATTTCTTCCACAAAAAACTATTGATCCGATAACAAAACATTGCATGTACCCCAGGATAATTAATAATCACATTTAAGGCATATCTCGCAGCCGGATCCGTCTCTAGTACTTTTTTTATTAAACTCCTATTTTCCATACTCTCACTCCTTCTAGTTAATATATCGATAAATCATCAATAATGCAACTAATATATATTATATTTATGAAATTTTTTATTTTTTTTCTAGGCAAAAATTAAACAGAACTCATCCCCCATGAGTTCTGTTTAAACGTTATTAGATACTATTATAGTGTGTATCTTTCTTCCCCTACATAAATCATTAATTGATTTATAAATAGATTATAGCTTCTATAAGAAAAATGTCAATATAAATATTGAAAAAAACTAATTTTTTTATTATTTTTTAGTATATTCATAAACTATAAAGTGAAAATCATAAATTTGTATACAATTATACACTATTCAAATAAAAAACTGCTATTAAGCAGTTTTTAAATTCCATATAGTTTTAAAATAACATTATAAGCTTTATCAATAATATTTTTAGATAAACGACCTTCAATCGAGAATAAGCGTCCATATGTAGTTTTTCGAAGTTCCTTGTATAATTTAGGCTTGGTATATTTTAAATAACTCCACAAATCATCTTTATCTTGAATACTCTCAGGTGAACCATCATGAGATAAAAGAGCACAAGTTATCAAAGTAATCATTGATAGATACTTGATCATATAATGACGTTGCTTACGAGAGCGCAGTGTATAAATATCATAATAATCAATATATTCACGTGCTGTATCTAATAATGCAGGAATAAAAATATCGTTATTAATAACATTTTCAAATGGATTACGGCCAAAACAGTATAAAGGCATGTCGATATAGCAAAATGATCTAATATATGGAAGAGGAGCGTAGGCAAACATCTCCATATAAAAAGTTGCATTTAGAGGAAAATTATCAATCACTTCTTTAATAATCTTAGTTTTTATAATTAATGCCGGTGTTAATAAATATTGCTGTTTTTTAAAATGTTTTATTTCATGCCAGCCAAAAATTTTATCACTTGGCAAAAGCGAACGATAGCTTACTTTGCGTGGTCTTTTTCCATAACAACAAAAATAATCGGTTACTAAAACATCCAGATTTGCTTGTACTCGAATAATATCTTTTAATGTTTCAATGACCCGTACTAAAGATGCCTGATCAAACCAGTCATAACTATTCAAGAGTTTAAAATATAATCCGGTGGTATACTGATAAGCACATTTAATATCATCGATATTTTCAGTATTTTTAATAACTTTAAAAGTATCAGGGTATTCATTTTGATACTCCATTGCTACTTCATAAGTTTCATCAGTTGAATTTTTATCAATAATAATAACTTCTAGTTCATCTTTTAATAATAAACAGGAACCCAATGCTTTGTGCATATACTCGATTGCGTTGTAACAAGGAATACATATAGTTAATAACTTCATAATAGCCTCCATTTATATTCTTAGTTATATCTTAGCATATTTATGGCATAATATATAGTTGATATTGCATTTGGGACGATTTTATGGTATTTTATTTAAGTATACGTTAAAGGAGAATTGCTATGTATTTCGTAATAAATTGTTTTATTAGTGCAGTATGTATTATTTCTTTAATTTTATTCACTGAAGTCTTTCCTAAATGGACTAAATTATTAGTTGGTGCCGTACAAGTTGTTACAACTTCTTATGCTATTGCTATTCTAATTAAAAAAATCGGTGAATGGACTTCGGTATGGTCAGGAGATTATAAATACATTAATAGTAATTTCTTATGGATCCTACCTATCGTTGCTGTAATTACTATTGCAGTTGCGTACATCTGTAATAAAAAATCAAAAAAAGCAGCAAAATAAAAACATGAATTCAAATTCATGTTTTTATTTTATACCTTTTTCTTTAGCAATTGCATCTAATGTTGCTGCCATCCGAGTTAATGCTTCGATAACTTGTTGATCATCACGATAAACACCTAATACAATACGTAGATGTCCTGCTCCACCGGGTCCATAATTAATTCCATCATTAACCGCCACTTTAGCTTCACTAATAAGACGCTTACAAATCGCACTACTATCGCCTAAAGCGCTAACATCAACCCAGGCTAAGAAACCAGAGGCTGGCAATTCCATTGAAACCCCAGGTACTGTATTTAAAATATTGTAAGCTTGATGACGACGAATATCGTAAGCACGGTTGAATTCATCCATAAATTCAGAATGCTTAAAAGCTTCAATTGCAGCAATTTGACTAACAGTATTAGTTGCCCCAATCACACTTACCGCACAACCATACATCACATCCATAATTACATCACTTGCCATAATATAGCCAACTCGATAACCGCTTAATCCCATCCCTTTAGAAATTGAACAAACGGTAACTGTATGTTCAAACATACCATCTAAAGCCATCGGTGCAATAAACTCATTTTCAAATGTAAAATCTTCAAAAGCCTGATCACAAACAAGTACTAAATCATGTTTTAAAACCACTTCCCTAATTGCCATAAGACTTTCATGATTATAGACTGTTGTAGTCGGATTATTAGGATGAGTTAAAACAATCATCTTAGTCTTGTTACTAACTAGTGATTCTAATGCTTGGTGATTAATTTGATAATCTTCAGCTTCATTTAATTCAAGAACTACCGGCGTAGCCTGCATCATTGTAATATTTTGCATATTATTAGGATAACTTGGACAAGGAATGATTACTTCATCACCTTTTTCCAAGAAAGGATACATTGCAAAGAATAAAGCACTATCACTTCCAGGCGTAATAATTACGTTTCTAGCCGGATTTAAATCTACCCCATACATTTTCTTGGCTTTTTGACAAATCATTGCCCTAAGCTCCATATTTCCCGTTGGAGCAGTGTAATGCGCTGCTACAGGAGATTTTATTGCTTCAAGTGTTTTTTCCATAATATGCTCAGGAATTGAAAAGTCAGGCATAAAAGGATCGGCCCATCCCATTAATGCTACTCCATTTTCAGCTAATTTAGCAAAACTATCACCAACATCCGCTTTTTCTACCTCGCTGAATAGCCCGCCTTCAAACCCTAAAAACTCTTTTTTCATTCTATTTTTCATCTTAGTACCTACTTAATAAAATAAATATTTTTACGTCCCGGATGTAAATAAATTAATCCATCTCGAGTAAATGCTACTGTTTCTTCAGTATAGAAATAATAATCTTGGCCAAAAGCTTTGCTCTTTGTATTTAATTCAAGTGCATATGTTGTATCATATGACATTAACACATCACCTTTAACAGGAATTGCTTTTTGATTATTCCATAAACCAATCGTTGTCCCTGGTCCATGACCATAAATATTACATGGATGAGAATATAATACAGCTTCAATTCCTTCATCTTTACCTTGTTTCAAAGAATCTATCAAAACATCATTACCACTTTTACCATCAGCCATGTTTTCAGCCACAATATCTTGAAAACGATCATTAACCTTCATTCCATCAAGCAATTCCTGTGGAATACTCTCTTCATCATCTTTAGCAATATAAGCCAATCTTTGAGTATCCGTACAAATATTCAAATATTTAATTCCAAAATCACAATGTAATAAATCACCTTTTTCAATTACACCAAAATATCGGGGATTATCTAAACCAGGTCGTTGTAAATCAACAGTTGGTTCAAACCAATAATCTAATCCTAGATCTTTAACACGCTGCATCATCAACCATTGTAAGTCCTCACAAGTAGTAACCCCTGGGATAATACTTTTTGAACTAAAAGCTTCTTCAATCACAGAAAAAGCAACCTCCATAACTTCTGGATGTAATTCTAATTCTAATGGAGTACGCAACTCCATCAGCTTAATTGCCAACATATCATTACGTACGATTCGTTCAGCATATTCTGGAGCCATTTTTGCTATAATCATTTCATATAACCCCTGTGTCAATCCATCACTAAAAGCAAAATTATTTGAAACATTGACTGCAATTGTTTGTGGATCATATTCTTTGCATAAACGATTTAAACAAGCCATTTGATCTTCATTATTAAAATCAGTCCAATAACTTGTATAATATGGCGCTAATTCCTCACTTGGCATACAGAGAGAAAAACGATGTATATTATCCCCCTCTTTAACAAAAGCAAACAATGAAATTCTTCGTGCAGTTGGATAATTAGCTGGTGTAATTGCATGAAATAATGGATCTTCATTATATTCTTTAGAAGCACTGATCCACATATCAACATCATATTCTTTCATTACTTTAGGTAAAATAAGTTCTAATCGTTCTTTCAAACAAGCATCTTTAATTTGATATTGTTCTTTTACTGATCTAATCTCTTTCATAGTTTCCTCCTAGAAAAATAAGGTACACAAAGTGTACCCTATTTTATTTCTTATTTTTCAACTTTAGCATAAGCTAATTGATAATGTCCTTCTGGTGAATGAGTTACACCTGTTACTTTAGAAGACATTAAGTATGGTTCAGCATATCCAAATAATGGAATTACATAATGTTGTTCACCAACTAAATAGTTTTCTGCAGCATGTAAAGCATTCATACGTTCAGTTTTATCATCAATTGCATTAGCAGCAGCTACTAATTCTTCGTATTTAGCATCATCTACTGTGTTACCTGGAGTAGTTGAACCAATATACATTGATAAATAAGCCATTGGATCGATGAAGTCAGCAGTCATGGCATGACGACAGATTTCGAAATCACCTTTGTCACGAGCATCAAAGAATGCTTCACCTTCAGTTGCACTTAAAGTAAGATCAATATAAGCTTCTTTCATAGATGCTTGCATTGCTTGAGCAACGTTTTTATGCATAGTGTTATCATTGTAAGTATATGTTAATTTTAACATATTACTTTCACTATAACCTTTAGAAGTCATGATAGCTTTTGCTTCATCTAAGTTATAAGTAGCTAATTTTTCTACAGCATCTTGTTCTTCACGGAAGTCACCAGTTGCTCCAGGAATACCTTTTGGAATTAATCCATTTAATTCATAAGCATTGTCACCATATCCTAATGCTTTTAAAACATTAGCACGGTTAATTGATAATCCGATTGCATTACGGATATCAGCATCTTTTAATTCTTCTCTTGTATTTTCATCACCAGCATTGATTAATACGTAGTAGTTACATACAAAAGGATCGATTTTCCAAGATTGTTTCTTTAATTCATCCTTGCTATTGATAGTATCAATGTTACAAGAAGTAGCGAAATCTAAATCACCTTTTTCAAACGCACTAGTTTGTGCATCCATATCTGACATTACTTTAAAAGAAATAGAATTTAAAGTAACATTTTTAGCATCATAATATTCATCATTTTTTTCTAAGAACACTTCATCTTTAGTGTTTACAGAAGTTACTTTGAATGCTCCATTGTAAGGAACATCAGAATTGTTACCCCAAGAAGATTTTGTAATATCTTCAGCATTCTTTTCTAAATAATCTTCTCTAACTGGATAGAATACAGTGTTAGTTAATAAAGAAGTAAAGTAAGCACATTTAGATTTTAACTTAATTTGAATAGTTGTATCATCTAAAGCAGTTGCTCCAAAGTCTTTTAATTCATCCATAGTAGTATAAGGAGTGTCAGTTTCTTTACCTGTTTTCTTATCCTTTACCATATGAGAAGTACCATCAATATATTGCCAAATAAATTGTGTGTAGTAACCACCAGTAGTTACCGCACGTTTCCAAGCATATACGAAGTCAGAAGCTTTTACTTTTTCTCCATCGCTCCATTTAGTATCCCCAGAAATCTTAATTGTGTAAGTAAGACCATCTTCACTGATTTCAGGCATATCAGTTGCTAAATTAGTAATTACATTACCATCAGTATCAAGTGTATATAAACCTTGATAAACTTGCGCTAAAATGTTAGCAGTTACTGAATCATCAACGATTGCAGGATCTAAGTCAGCAGTGTCTTTTCCTACTGCAACTCGTAAATCGGCTTCACTTCCGCCACCACAACCTGTTAAACAAGTTAGAGCCATTAAGAAGCTAAGACCATAAGCTAATAGTTTTTTCATGTTTTTTCCCCTTTCAACTATTTCTCATATAAGAAACATGCCACTTGACGATTTCCAACTGTTTTTAAAGCTGGTTTCTCTTGTGCACATCTCTCAGTTGCCTTTGGACAGCGTGTCCTGAAGACGCATCCACTAGGCGGATTTATCGGACTTGGAAGCTCACCTTCCAATACGATACGTTTTTTGTTGCGTGCTACCTTAGGATCCGGAATAGGTACCGAAGATAACAGCGCTTGAGTATATGGATGAAGTGGCTCATGATAAATATCATCAGCATCCCCAATTTCAACCATATTTCCCAAATACATTACCCCAATACGATCAGAAATATGTTTAACCATACTTAAATCGTGGGCGATAAATAAATATGCAATTCCCATTTCATTTTGAATCTTTTCAAGTAAATTGATAACCTGTGCTTGAATCGAAACATCCAAAGCTGAAATCGGTTCATCACATACAATAAACTTTGGATTTAATGCAAGGGTTCTCGCAATTCCAATTCTTTGTCTTTGTCCTCCTGAGAACTCATGAGGATAACGACGAATGTGATCTGGTTTCAAACCAACGATCTCTAATAATTCACGAACTCTTTTTTCGCGTTCTTCTTTTGTATCATAAACCCCATGAATATCCATTGGTTCACGAATAATTTCCCCAACAGTCATTCGTGGATTTAAACTTGCATATGGATCTTGAAAAATCATCTGCATATCACGACGGAACTCTTTTAATTTAGCTCCTTTAATTTTTGTAATATCTTCACCTTCAAAAATGACTTGCCCTTCTGTTGGATCATAAATTTTAACCAAAGCACGTCCAGTAGTACTTTTACCACATCCAGATTCTCCAACTAAGCCAAAAGTTTCACCAGGAGCAATCTCAAAATCCACTCCATCAACTGCTTTTACAACTTGTTTTTTAGCTAAGAATCCACCAGATACTGGGAAATGAACTTTAAGTCCTTTTACTTTTAAAATTGGTTCACTCATTGTCTATTCCCCTTTCCTTTTCAAATATGGATTATTTAACCAGCATGAGCTGCAGTGAGTACTTGAAAAATTACGATACTCATCCATGTGATCAACACAAATATTCATTGCGTTTTCACAACGATCAAGGAATGGACATCCTTCTGAAATATTTAATAAATCAGGTGGTGATCCAGGGATCGGATGTAATTCTTTTTTCTCTAAATCTTCAGGATTGGCAATACATGAAAGTAATCCTTTTGTATATGGATGTTGTGGATTATAGAAAATTTCATCAGTAGTTCCAGTTTCTACAATTTTACCACCATACATAATAGCAATACGATCACAAATACTAGCAACTACTCCTAAATCATGAGTAATCATGATAATACTTGAATCGATTTCATCTTTTAAACTTCCAATCAAATCTAATACTTGCGCCTGGATTGTAACATCTAACGCTGTTGTAGGTTCATCAGCAATGATTACTTTTGGATCACACGCTAAAGCGATTGCAATGATGATTCTTTGACGCATCCCACCAGAGAATTGATGAGGATATTGACGAATTCGATCTTCTGGTGAAGGAATTCCTACTTTACGCATTAAATCAATCGCTTTATCACGTGCTTCTTTTTTTGAAATTTTTGGATTATGATTAATAATCGGTTCAATTAATTGAGTCTCAATTCTTAATGTCGGATTTAAGAAAGTCATTGGATCTTGGAAGATCATTGCCATATCATTACCACGAATTCGATCCATTGTTTCTTCATATTTTTTACGACTATCAAAATGAGTCGGTGCTATTTCTTCACCATCAATTTTAATTGACCCATTAGTTACACTACCATTTCCAGCTAGTAATCCCATAATTGAGAACATTGTTTGTGATTTACCTGAACCAGATTCACCAACAACACCTAACACTTCGCCCTTATCTACATAAAATGATACATCACGAACAGCTTTAACTGTTCCATTTTCGGTACTAAATTCAGTAGTAAGGTCATTTACTTCTAACATCTTCATTCTATAATTCCCCTCCTACTTCTTCTTAGGGTCAAGGGCATCCCCTAAACCATCACCAATAAAGTTTAAAGCTAACATAGTTAAACAGATTGCTAAAATTGGCCATACAACCTGTAATGGCTGTGAACTGATCATCGCCCGTGCATCATTAGCTAAAGTCCCCCAGCTGGCTTGTGGAGCTGATAAACCAATACCTAAGAATCCTAATGTTGCTTCATAGAAAATTGCACTTGGAACTAACATTGTAAATGAAACAATAATTGGTCCCATACTATTTATAATCAAGTGTTTTAATAAAATTCTTTTTTTGCTGGCTCCTAAAACAAAGGCTGCTAATGAGAATTCTTGTTCTTTTAAAGTCATTACTTGAGCCCGTACTTGTCGAGCCATCCCCATCCATGAGGAAATACAGATCCCAATTATGATCGACTGGAAATTTGAACCCAATACAACTGTAATCATAATTAAGTATAACATATCTGGGATAGAATATAAGGCATCAACGATACGCATCATAATCATATCGACTTTTCCGCCAGCATATCCAGCGATAGCCCCATAAGTAACCCCAACACATAAAGAAATAATTGCGGCTGAGAATCCAACTGCAAGTGAGATCCGCCCACCGTACATAATTCTAACCAGTACATCACGACCAAAGCGGTCAGTACCAAAGATATGATCCATTGATGGACCAGCGAAAGTATTAGCCATATTTTGTCCATCATAAGTGTATGATGAAAAAATTGGCACAAAGATACATCCAATTGCCATTACCAATAAAAAGCATAACCCAATCAATGCTAATTTATTTTTCTTGAAACGATTCCAAGCATCTGCAATATATGTTTTACTTTCGTAAGCGATTTTTTCGCTATTCTTTTTCGAATCATCTAACTTCTCAAACATTTCTGGAGTAAGTTCGATGTTCATTACCTTATTTTCTTCCATCTTGCTTCCTCCTATTTTAATTTGATTCGTGGATCTACTACTGCTGATAGTAAATCAGTAATAATATTAAATGAAATTACCAAGAATCCTAAGAATATTGTTAATCCCATAATCATTGAATAATCACGAGTTTGAATACTTGAAACCATTTCTCGTCCAATTCCTGGTACTGAGAATAGAGTTTCAATAACGAAACTTCCTGTTAACATGTAGGCAAACGCAGGACCTGCATATGTAATAACTGGAATCAATGCATTTTTTAACGCATGCTTAATAACGACCTTTTTATAAGGTGTTCCTTTTGACCGCGCTAAGATAATATAATCTTGACGCATAACTTCAAGCATACTACTTCTAGTTAAACGACATACCATGGCAATTGGATAAAACGCCAATGACAAGGCTGGTAAAACATAATGAGCCGGTGAAGTCAGCCCCACAAATGGGAACAGCTTCAATTTAACCCCCAGAACAATCATTAAAAGTACCCCGATCAAAAATGATGGTACAGATACCCCGATTGTTGCAATAAACATACAAAGATTGTTAAGCCATTTACGTTTTGATAATGCAGCTGCAGTACCTAGTGCAACTCCAATCACTAGTGCTGAGGCAAAAGCAATTGCACCTAGTCTCGCTGTAACTGGGAAACTTTGTGAGATTGTTGTACCTACATCACGTCCAGGACGAACAATACTTTCCCCTAAATCACCATGAATCAAATCATTCATGTATAGAGTATATTGCTCAAATACTGGCTTATCTAAATTGTACTTTTTAATCGCAATTTCGCGTGCCGCTTCATTTTTATATTTTTCACCACTAATTGGCGACCCTGGTGTTGCCTTCATCAAAAAGAATGTTGCTGATGAAAGTAAGAACAGTGTTACGATACCAATGAGCACCCGCTTTAAAACATACCTAAACATTTAATCACCTATTCCTTTACTATATATCTACTAGGATACCTTAATATGTATCAAATTTCAAACATTTTTTTACACGCTAACCCCATGAGCCCCTAGGGATTCCGCCCAAAAACCGCAAATTGTATACGATTATACACAATTTGTTGGTATTAAAATTTTTTTATAAATACCATACTTTAATTGATTTCTGCGATAATTATACCAATAATTTATTATCGAGTCAATAATTTATTTAATTTTGTATTAAAGCGCATACAATTTAATTTCCAGAATAAATCCCTTTTCTCATACTTTTAGCACTATTTGCTGCCTCAATAATTTCATTTTTATAAGTGTAGTCATATCCGTAATCATAGAACTTTTCAACTAAACCTTCACGAGCAATTTGTTCTTGAAGTAAATCACCATCTACAAAGACCCATGCTAATAAACGCCCATACTTATCTTTACTATCACCATCTACATTTAATTCCAATTCGATTTTCGCAGCATTCGTCAATTGTGTTTTTGTATAATCGCTCGCTTCTTTACCATACGGCTCTATCTCTTTAGTTGATTCAGGTGTATCAATATATAAAAAACGAACTTTTGTACTCTCACCATCTACATTGAACCATGCTGTGTCACCATCAACACATCTATCTAAAGTTACTTCAAATCGTTCGCCTGTGGGAATTGATTTGTTCTGCTGATAAAAATTGTAACCAATTACCGCCAAGATAACTATGATTCCAAGCCATGATCTTAATAATTTCTTTTGTTGTGTTTTTGTTAGTTTAATCTTCTTAGCCATTAATTCCAACCGCCTTTTTCGCTAATACATCAGCTCTTTCATTATAAAAATCACCACTATGGGCTAATACTTTGACAAATGCAATTTTTAAATCTTGACGATACTCTTTTACTTTACGCTGATATTCTTGTGTTCCTGGTTTGTTTGCTTTCCACATACCATTTGCCCATTTTTCAATTCCCTCGTAATCAAAATAAATACAAATTTGTTTATAACCATTGTTTTTAGCAAATTCCATTGCACAAATACTGCCTAAAATTTCACCCGCAACATTACGCATCGAAGCATAATTTTCATCAGCACCTTTACCATACATTTCTTTGATTACTTTTTGTTCCTCAATAATCACACATCCAAAACCATATTCATGTGTCTTAATATTGTAGCTGCCATCAACATAAGCAATTAAACCCCCATCAAATTCTATCTTTTCTTCTTTAATAAATACTTTTGCATCCTCTAATGAAGTAAATGATTTATATATTGCTCCTTTAAATTTCTCAACTTGTTTCTTACATTCATCCCAAGATGAATAAATTCCTGGTTTGCGACCATTTTTTACTGCATAATATTTAGCCATAACTTCTCCTTTAATAATTGATAAAATGATTTTAAACTAGAAATTCTATTTAGTAAAGAAACTTAAAGGGTACTAAAGTAAGAAAAATTAATTTCCTTAGCCCTCAACAGTTGTCTATTTATCAATAATGAGTATAATTAATGTATTAGGTTAAAGGAGAAATAATATGGATATTGAAGAAAGATTTTTAAAATATGTAAGCATTGATACACAATCAGATGAATACTCAGATACTACCCCTTCAACGCTGAAACAACTAGATTTAGGAAAAGAATTAGTTAAAGAAATGTTGGAATTAGGAATCACAGATGCACATTTGGATGAATACGGTATTGTTTATGGAACAATTAAAGGGAATGGTGGTACCGGGGATATCATCGGCTTTATTGCTCATATGGATACTTCTCCAGATGCTAGCGGAACTAATATTAAACCTCAAAAAATCAATAATTATGATGGTTCTATCATCGAAATCAATAAAGAATTAGGACTTTCTTTAGACCCTGAAGAATTTGTTAGTCTAAAGAAAATGGTTGGTCATGATTTAATCACTACTGACGGTACTACTTTATTAGGAGCTGATGATAAAGCTGGTGTTGCTATCATTATGGATTTAGCAAATTATTTGTATGAACATCCTGAAATCAAACATAATGATATTAAAATTGCTTTTACTCCTGATGAAGAAGTCGGGCGTGGAGCTGATAATTTCGATGTTAATAAATTTGGAGCCAAATATGCCTATACTTTAGATGGTGGGGATATTGAAGAATATAATTATGAAAACTTTAATGCATATAGTGCTCAAGTTGAAATAACCGGAAAATCAATCCACCCGGGAAATGCCAAAGATAAAATGGTTAGTGCAATCAATGTTGCAATTGAATTTGAAAACATGCTGCCAGCTCAGCAAAAAGCATATTTTACTGATGGTTATGATGGTTTCAATCATCTTCACCATTTAGAAGGTGGTTGTGAAAAAGCTACTTTAGAATATATCATTAGAAATCACGATCTTACATTAGCCAAAAAACAAATCAATGATTTTAAACGTATTAAAAAATATTTAGATGAAAAATATGGATATGAATTGATCAAACTAGATATTAAAGAATCATATTTAAATATGGCAGAAGTTATCAAAGAAAATTATTATATAATTGAAAGATTAGAAAAAGCAATGAATAGTGTTGGAATCCAAGGTTTTGCTAGTCCTATCCGTGGTGGTACCGATGGTGCTCGCTTAACATTTATGGGGCTTCCTTGCCCAAACATCGGCACCGGCGGTGATAATTTCCATGGTCCATTTGAATTTGTTTCACTCACGATGATGAAACAATCAGTTGAAATTTTAAAAGAGCTGATTAAAGAGTAGTTTTATGAAACGCTGTTTATTCATTATTAATCCGTCTTCGGGACAACGGACTATTCAAAACACTTTAGATAAATTAATTGGGCAGCTTACTTTGCGTCAATTAATTTATCATATTGATGTTTTCTACACCTTAAAAAAAGATGATGCTTATTTTAAAGCACTAAATGCTGACGAACAAGACTATGATTTCATTACAGTAGTTGGCGGTGATGGAACGATCAATGAAGTAGTTAGCGGGATGGTTGCCAGCGATAAAAAAATTCCACTATGTATACTGGCAGCGGGAACTGTCAATGACTTCGCAAATTATTTGAACCTACCTAGCAATATCGAAGGAGTTTGTAATTTAATCAATAATTTTAAGACTGTCTGTTGCGATGTAGGTAAAATCAACGAACGCTATTTTATGAATGTGGCTGCCGGGGGAATGTTCAGTGATGTATCATTCACCGTTAGCAAAGCTGATAAAAAAAGATTAGGTCCCTTAGCTTACTATCTAAACGGTATTGCTAATCTTCCTAGTCAATTAAATACTAATATTAATTTAAAAATTGTTTTAGATGATGCTAATATTTTAGAAACAGAAGCAAAAATGTTTATGGTTACAAATACAAATCGTGTTGGCGGATTTGAAAATATTATCCCTTATGCAGATATTCAAGATGGAATGCTTGATTTAATCGTAATAAAAAAATGTTCTGTTACTGATTTAGTTGCTCTATCAAAAGATTATTTGTTGAAAAAACATGCTAATAGCCCATTTATTTCTTATGTTCAAGCAAAAAAAATTGAGATTTACAGCCAACAAAAAGTTGTAATTGATATTGATGGTGAAGAGGGGTCACCATTGCCAGTGACAATTGAAGCAATAAGCCAAGCTATCAATATTTTAGTACCATAGGAGTTTGTTAAACAGACTCCTTTTTTATTGTTTGATTATTTAATTTATATTATAATCTATCTGTACATCAAGGAGGAAATTACATGCACCCAAAATATCATTTAACAGCCCCTAAACATTGGATCAATGATCCTATCGGGTTTATTTATTACCAAAATAATTATCATTTATTTTATCAGCATTTTCCTTATGAAAATAAGTGGGGAACAATGCACTGGGGTCATGCTACTAGTAAAGACCTAGTAAACTGGGTTGACCAGGGAATTGCATTATACCCTAGTAAAGACTTTGATGCAAATGGTTGTTTTTCTGGTTCAGCATTAGAAGTTGATAAAAAAATGTATCTATATTATACGTCTGTTGTTTATCAAAAAGTCAATCCCGAAAATATTCATAAAACTGCCCCAGGTTATGATTTTTATTCTAGCCAAAGTATGATTATAAGCGATGATGGATTTAACTTCGATAATCTTAATCAAAAACAATTGATCATTCCAGTATTTAAAGATGGCGAAGTCGGTCATCCTGTTCATACACGTGATCCAAAAGTATGGAAATTCCAAGATACTTACTATATGGTTTTAGCAAGTAAGTATTTAGATGATAACAATGATTATAATGGTCAATTATTATTTTATACTTCTAAAAATGCAACTGAATGGCATTATGCTAATAATTATCGCGGCATTAAATGCGGTGATATGTGGGAATGCCCAGATATTTTTACAGTTGCCCATCAGGATATATTGATCATGTCTCCAGAACGGACTAATGATAGCGGCTATCCATCTCACGCACGTATTACAACAGCTAATTTTGATCATCAAAACTGTCAATTAGAGATTACTGGTGAACTAAATTATCTTGACTATGGTTTAGATATTTATGCTCCCCAAACAACGATTGACGAAGCCGGACGAAGAATTTATGTAGGCTGGATGCGTATGCCTGTTGCCGATGAAGCTAACTGGATTGGATTAATTACTTATCCACGTGTAATCACATATCAAAATGATGCTATATTTACGAATATTCATCCATCTGTCGATAGTCTCTTTAAAAAGCCTGCAACTGAGTTTAAAGCTACGCAGGCATGCAAGATCGTGACTAATTTAAAAACAGGTGATTTCATAAATATTGGAGGTTATCTTATCAAGTATGACGATTGTCTTTGTATCGATCGTTCTAATGTGTTTAAATCTGATGCGGCATTAAAAGAGCTACGTTCACCAAAAATCGATCACTGTAATTTAAACATCTACTATGACCAGGATATTATTGAAATTTATATTAATAATGGTCAATATGTTTTATCAAATATCGTCTATGAAATGGCAGATACGATTAAGAGTAATACTGATTTTGAAATCTTTACTGACTAGAACTTGTTTTAAACAGGTTCTTTTAGTTTAAAAATAACTTATTATGGCAAATATTGCTGATTTAAAACCGTTTTATACTTCTGTGACCCCAATTTATTAAATTTTCAGAAAAACTCCTCAAATTCAACAAAATCAGTCATTTAAGGTAGGTATATTATTATAATCATTTCAATATTTTATGAAGACAACTTTGATTAAAAAATTATTCTTTTTACCAAAATAATAAAAGCGAATTCTCTTGAGAACTCGCTTTTGCCTTTATCTGCTGGGAATTACTATTGCGGCAATAATATAAGCAATAAAGCCACTGCCTCCCATAGCAGAGAAAATAATCCAACCTAATCTTACCAATGAAGGATCAAGATCAAAGTATTCTGCAATTCCACCACATACTCCACAAACCATCCGATCTTGTCGTGATCGATAAATTCTTTTCATTTCTTACACCTCCATCTTAATTCTAATACTTCCAACATTACAATCAGCTTCTATTTTACGTTGACCGCCACTATGACTATATTCATCACTCAGTCCGTCACTTCGATAACTTCCAATACTAATATCACCAACATCACTATCGACTTCATAACTGTAATCTGATTCACTACCTACCATTGTTGCATCAATATCTCCAGCATCGCAGTTAAATTCACTTCGATAACTATTCAACAAGTTAATCCGTGCATCCCCGGCATCAACGTCTACTTTAGTATATGATGCAATAATATTTTCGGCCTTAAAACTTCCAGCATCCACATCAATTTCAACATCATTAGCCTTCAAATTAGGAACAATCAATTCTCCAGCATCTACTTCTAATTCAACCTTATTAAATTCATAGCTATTCGGTATATAAATTTTAATTCTAGTTGTTATATCGGTAACATTTATAAAATGCCAAAATCTAAAACTATCCTTTACAATCAAAGTGTTTTGTTCTTGATATAATTTAATTTTTTTGCTCACATTTTTTGCTTCAACTTTAATTGTACTACCTTCATATTCAATTAATTCAACAGTTCCAGCTTCTGCTTGAATTTCCAAATTTTTAATGTCTGTAAATTCTTTTGTTACATCCATCGTTTTAGTAATAGGTAGACTGATTGTAAAATCACCCTTATCATAAAGAGTTTCCAGTTCTGAAAAACCACCAATCATCGTACCGCTGATGAACAATACAATTGCAAGCAACAACGATCCTAATGCCACATACCCTATTTTTTTCATCGCCGATCACCTACCCTATTAAATATATTTTGACAAAAATCAACGATTCCTCTAATAACAGCAGGGATTATTTTAATCAAACCTTTAGCTAACCAGAAAAAGACGAATGCTAAAGCAATTAAAGCACATCCTGCCGCCATGGTAATCAATCCTGCGCCTGGATACGCTGCAATAATCATAAATGCTTTGACAAAGCAGACTATCGCACCAATCAAACAAGCGGCTCCACCACACAAAATACCAACTCCAAGGCCAAATACAGCTCCAAAAAAACCTAATCCTAAACCAAGAATCCCACCACCTACTGGTAAAGCTAGAAAAACAGCCCCAATAATGATAAATATTAATAAGATTCGATTTCGGTCGGAATTTCCTCTAAAATTATTCTTGTGACGTTTATTATTTTGATAATCATTATTATCATCAGCAGCTGTCTCCTCTTCACTAATAATTTTAGCATCAATAATTTCACGAGATTGTTTATAATTTGAATTATCCATCCCTTTTTCACTATACTCAATATCCTGATCAAACTGATTATCTAAACCAGCTTTAATGATCGCTGCAACCCGTTCAGGAGAGCCTAAATCATTTATAACCTGCTGTTCATTTTCTGGACCAGCTTCATCAAAATAATCTTCATAATATTGCATAGCTTCTTCTCGTTCAGCATCTTCAATATCTTGAAGTAAAAATGCTAGTTCTTCAATAAACTTTTTACGATTCATAATTATTTCCCCCCTTCAATAATTTTATTGATCTTACGCACATACTCATGCCATTCCCCTTTATACATCTCAAGTTGAGCTTGTCCTTGTGACGTTATTTTATAATAACGTCGATTTCTCCCACCATACTCTTGATCATATGTTTCTAAACAATTATCCTTTAATAATCTTCTTAAAACAGGATACAAGGTCGATTCTGAAACATCAAGAGCAATTCTAACATCTTGTGTAATTTTGTAACCATAAGTTCCCTCGGCCTCCTTGGAAACTACTGAAAGAACAATTGCATCTAGCAATGCAGCTCCTGTATTAAATATCATAAGCCCAGCTCCTTTCATATTTATCTTTCAATAATATTATATGCTATATAGTATTATCTGTCAACTAATAATATATAATAATTATAT